>Ga0070738_10000964_pt1 | contig 68652 bp, 64 predicted proteins | sample Coa_R2_2_FD_66446 | JGI IMG/M metagenome (GOLD analysis project Ga0070738, IMG submission 66446) | Surface soil microbial communities from Centralia Pennsylvania, which are recovering from an underground coalmine fire - Coalmine... | ecosystem: Environmental > Terrestrial > Soil > Unclassified ... | reverse complement strand
TATGCCCGCCACAATAGAGATCGCGGATATTATCGTTAGTGGTAAGTAATGTACCCGGAACCGGATTCCAGTTAATACCCGCGTTTTGCGTCCACAGTAAGGTACCAGCATTACCGCCGGCATAACCCATATTAAAGTTCAGAAAACGGATGCGGTAGAGATTGTTAGTGGTTCCTGAAACCTGCTTGACCCAATTAGCACCTCCATCAATTGAACGCAGGATGCTTCCGTTAAAGCCGCAGGCGTACACAGTGTCGTGCCAGGCAAACCATAAGGCTTCAATATCATCCGGCGTTTGAAAGCTTCCCTTTACCCACCCAGTAATCCGCGTTGTAGTACCATCCTTGTGGGAATACCAGCCACCTTCATGGAAACGAACGGCGACCTCGTTGCCTGTCATGCAGCGATGCAGCATGAGAGCGTCATCGAGGCGGGTACTATCTATATTCGAAATACCTGTTGCATTAAATAGGATTTGGAGCGGCTGATTGGAATTGTCACCTGAGTAACTACCATATTGCTTTTGCGCTACCTGAACGCTATCGATATAAAGCGTTGCCGAAGAATGAGCGGCGACTGCCAGCGTCAATAAGTGCCATCGATTTGCACCGACAGAAGTATTCGATTCGATTTGGCCGCTACCTGCGAGATCTGCTCCCCAGCCAAGTGTATCCGCTGCAAACCCATATGTTTGCGATATCAGGCTTCCACCGGGTGAAAAGCTCGCCCAGACCGAGATCGTATACGAATCGTTATCGTTGAGAACCGGCATATTCGTAACGTTCATCTGGCCGGAGCCATCAAACTCGATGGCCGTATGAGAATCAACGATACCCAGTTCTGTCGTAAAACGGTCTTTGATATAGCGGGAATTGCCGGTAATTGTGGCATTACGTCCATTGCCACTTACGTCCTGGGCATTCCCATCAAAAGTCCAATACGCAATGGTATCGGAAGTCGGGGTATTCGGCGGACCGACCAACTTGTCCTTGCAACTTGAAAGAGCAAGAACTGAAGCAAAAGCCAGTAAAAAAGGATATACTTTCATAATTCTGATCGACACAAAGTTAAGACGAGAGCAAGACGCAACGCCTTAAGTAATCCTGACACCGGCAAAATGATTTTCAACAATGTCAGGATTTCAACCCTATTTACGTCAGGTGTTAGAATAAAAGGATTTCTTGCAACAGAGCTTCGGTTGCCAGCCAGGAATGATGAGAATAAAAAGCGTCCCCGGATCGGGCATACACGAAGTCGATCTTCGTGCGTTATTCCATTCATTCCTTCGAGGCGACGATGCAGCTTTTAGCGAATTATATCGCGAGCTCAACCCCAGGCTTTCCGCTTATTGCTATAAATTAGTGCTCGGTCATTCCGAAGACCTAATGCAGGAATTGTGGGAGCGAGTTATCGCACTTCGTTCGAAGCGGCATGCTAGCGATCTGGATATTCAATCGCCACTGGCATTTCTTTATAGGACTCTCAAGAATCTTGCGGTCGATCATTTTCGGCGAACGGTGGATTCTCAGCCGCTGAGCGAGTACCATACGATAAGTCCATCGAACGGCGAAACCGATCTCGAATGCCTGATACTCGAAGGACTCGAGAAATTGCCGTTCGAAGATCGGGAAGTTTTGGTCCTTAATATTTACAGCGGATACAAATTTGGTGAGATCGCAGAAATGCAAGGTAAGTCCGTAGATGCTGTTTGGGCACGCGCATCACGGGCCCGAGTGCGGCTTCGAAATATCGTCATTGCCGATGCCGCTCGCCTTGGTATTTCGCTGCCGATCGCTACGAACGCAAATTCGCAAAAGGAGACAGTATGATAGATCAAGAACAGGATAGCCGAATTGATGCACGCGAAGCACTCGGCTCGTTGGATGCTTATATAAACCGTACACTCCTGCGTGATGCGGAAGCGCTTCCCACGTTTAAGGCCGTTCCAAACGGCAATCTTACCGCTAAGCTTGCGATCACAACGGCTTCTCATGGATTGCTCCGATCGCTTGGCGCTAAGCTCGCCATGTACGTTGGTGTTGCTGCAATGATCGGCGGATTGATCTATATTCTTCCAAGATCAAGCGAGTCTCCTCTCAAGAAATCGGCAACACAACCACACGTTTCTCTTCCGCAAACTACAGAATCCACGTCACCGAAGGTAGTCGAAACACCGGCTCCTCAGACTGCACAACCGCAACCGCTTAAGAGTGAAAAAGTCGCGCGAGTCGCACGTTCAAAACCAGCGATGACGCTCGATGAGGGTGACGATAATAATGCGAAGGCCATAACTCAACAAGGTTATCATCCTCCGATAAAATAGAACTTATCCTGCAAACTCCCCGAACACTCTCCTCATCGCGTCAGATATCTCACCCAACGTAGCAAACGCTTCAACGGCTCGAATAATATGCGGCATGAGGTTATCACCACTGCGAGCAGCTTCTTCCACAGCTATAAGGGCCGTATCCGTGGCCTTTCGATCTCGCTTCGCACGTAGGGCACGAACGCGCTCCGTCTGTTTCGCTTCCAGTTTAGGATCGATGCGAAGAGTCTCGGGCGTTTTGAGCTCTTCCGTCACAAATTCGTTAACTCCGACAACGATCTCTTCTTTACGCTCCACTTTCTTTTGCCAGTCGTAGGCACTGGCAGCGATCCGCTCCTGATAGAACCCACGCTCGATGGCGCGTACTGCTCCGCCCATCGCATCCACTTGTGACATCAGTTCTTGGGCGCGTTGCATAAGCTCCGAAGTGAGGTATTCGACGTAATAGCTCCCCGCTAACGGGTCCACCGTATCGGCTACGCCGGATTCGTATGCAATGACCTGCTGCGTGCGAAGCGCAGTACGGGCTGCTTCTTCCGTCGGCAGGGCGAGCGCTTCATCTTTACCATTCGTGTGGAGCGATTGTGTTCCGCCCAGAACTGCAGCCATCGCTTCTATGGTCGTTCGGACAACATTATTCTCGATCTGTTGCGCGGTGAGAGTAGATCCAGCCGTTTGCGAATGAAAGCGGAGCTTCATCGAATCGGGATTCTTTGAGTGGAAACGATCGCGCATTATTCTCGCCCACAGCGTTCGAGCCGCGCGGAATTTTGCGATCTCTTCGAAAAAATTCGAATGCGCGTTAAAGAAGAACGACAGTCGTGGTGCAAAGCGGTCGACATCGAGTCCTGCCTTGAGCGCCGCTTCAACGTATGCAATACCATTGGCAAGCGTCAGAGCGATCTCTTCAACTGCCGTTGCACCGGCCTCCCGAATGTGGTAGCCACTGATCGAGATCGTATTCCAGGATGGCAACTCCGCTCCACACCATGCAAATATATCTGTAACGACGCGCATCGAGGGCTCCGGCGGATAGATATATGTCCCACGAGCAGCATACTCTTTCAGGATGTCGTTCTGTATCGTCCCCGATAATTTTTTGAGATCGGCTCCCTGCTTTTTAGCCTTCGCAACGTATAAAGCAAGCAAGATCGAGGCGGTCGAATTGATCGTCATCGAGGTCGATATCTTGCCCATCTCGATCCCATCGAAAAGAACGTCGAAGTCCTCGATGGAATCGATCGCAACACCTACCCGGCCTACTTCCCCGGAAGCCATTGGATGATCGGAATCGTATCCGATCTGAGTAGGAAGATCGAAGGCAATGGAAAGACCGGTCGTACCAGAGCTTAATAGATATTTATAGCGCTTGTTCGATTCCTCAGCGGACCCAAAACCTGCATACTGCCGCATCGTCCACAATCGTGAACGATACATTTCAGGATAGACGCCGCGTGTGAATGGAAATTCTCCGGCATCTGCGCTTTTCCCCTCCTCCGGCACCGGCAGTTGCGTATATATTCGTTCGACCGGTATTTGCGAACTTGTCTCGAATTTCTCTTTGCGAAGAGCCATCAGATTTATCGTTTTGCTATAAGATTCGGATATGGCAAATTGCCGGTTCGAATATAATCAGCGAGAATGTGCGCGTTATGTCGGCTTTGCGACCACAACGGCGGCGTGCCGGAAAAACAGTCGACTGTAAAACGAGTACTCGTACCATCGGAAGACCGAGAAACAAAATATCCGTAATTCGAAGTCAGCAGTAGGTCAAAAAAAGAGGGCCTCTCGCACACGATCGAAGAGTCATCCATCTGCTCTATCTTCCGGCTCGTGTATGTTGCAACAAAATACTTCGCTCGCTGCCATGCTGAGTCGGCGGAAGACTGCGGCACTTGGAAGGTAAGCGGCACCTCATCAACCCGCCGGAGATATTTTCTTTCGTAATGTGAGGTAGAACACCCTGCTATTATAAGAAGGGAACAGATCCCGAGAGTGAAGTGAAAACTTCTCGGCTCTGCCATAATTGGATGTCTAACCTTGCTCCTCAACATTTCCAGCAAAAATACGGGCTTTTATTCATCTAGCAAGGGGAAAGGGTTCGCGGTGGGCACAATGTTGGAGGCTAACGGCTGAGGCACATAGTCGCTATGAAACACCCAGCCATCCGATTAGCCATTACCGTACTTATCAGCCTTGCTGCGTTATGGCTGGCTTTTCGCGGCGTCAACTTCCACCAGCTTTTAGCGGAGATAGCCAAAACCAATATTTGGCTGCTCATCCTGGGCGTCCTTCTACTCTTTACATCGCATTTAGTCCGGGCCTGGCGCTGGACGGTCATTATCCGCCCCATGAAAAAGCGAACCAGCACTTTTGTCGGATTCAAGGCCATCATGGGCGCTTACGCAATGAATAATGTCGTCCCACGCTCTGGCGAACTTGTACGCCCTTACATCTTCGCCAAACATGAAAAAGTATACATGAGCGGTACCATCGCCACCATACTCATAGAACGCGTCACCGATCTTATCGCGAATGTCATTTTTTTGCTGGTGGCGCTACTTATTTTTCCCCGCGAGATCGCACACGGATTCCCTTCGATCGCCGGCGATACCGTGATCATCATGGCAGGAATGCTGGCCCTGCTCGGATTGGTCGTTACCATGATCTTTAGCGCCGGCAAGACCGAGCGAGTGATCCACAAACTCATTCGCAATTGGCCCGCGAAAATTCAGAATCCGGTGGGTCGCGCGGCTACCGAGTTTGCGAGCGGATTACGTGGCGTGCGAGCCAGTGGCGCTTTGCCGGTCGCCATTGGCACGGCCGGAATTTGGCTCTTCTATGTGCTCAGTATGTATGCATGGCTCTTTGCATTTCCAGAGCCGCAGATCGTGAGCGTCGGGATCATCGGAGCGTTTTTCCTTCGTGTCGTTTCCGGCATTGCATTTCTAATCCCGACCCCTGGCGGCGTCGGCTCCTACCATTATTTTATCAGCCAGGCACTCTTTAGAATTTTCAGCGTACCGCTCGCTTCTGCTATCGCTTATGCAACAGTAACGCATGCTGCCTTCGATATTTTAACTACTGCCGTCGGGCTTATCATCGTCGCTACCGAAGGAATTTCGCTAAAGAATATTAAAGAGGTCATTCGTGCATCGGAAGACGGTTCTCCAAAAGAGCTCGCCAAGGCACTCCATCAACCGATCGAAAAAGTGGGAAGCCTGGGACTCCAACGTTAACCTATGTTACGCCATCCTGTCGTTCGATATATTATCGCTATTGTAATTGGTGCTGGTGCACTTTATCTGGCATTTCATAAGCAGCACTTGGGTCGGCTGCGTGAAGAACTGACCGAAGCGAACCTCTATATCATCGTGGCAGGCACCGCGGTCATGTTCTTATCGCATTTAGTGCGTGCCTGGCGATACAAGATGCTATTGAGGCCGATCGTTAAGCATACTCGGCTGTTCTCTGCTTTTCGAGCACTTATTGCCGGGTATGCGACGAATAATATCATTCCTCGTGGTGGCGATATTGTCCGCCCGGTACTTTTTTCGAAGCGAGAGAACATACCGGTCACTTCGTCGGTCGCTGTTTTACTCATCGAGCGACTTGCCGATCTCATCGGGCTCTCTGCCCTTACGGGAACGATCGTTCTTATCTTTCATAATAAACTGGAGCTTGAATTTCCATCACTCTCCTACTTAACGATCCCCTTAGCTGCGTTGCTGTTTCTTATCTGTGGCTTTGCGTTACTTATTCTGTTCAGCGAACGAAAAACGAAGAGCGTGATCAAGTTTATCGGTCGCGCGCTACCTCGTAAATTAAGAACAGCGATCGAAAAAGCAGCCGAGCATATTGAACAAGGTTTAGTCGGCATTCGAAAAGGCACAGCAGTGCCGGTCATTCTTGGCACGCTCGGAATATCGGTCCTTTACACTGCGTCGATGTATGTATCGACGCTTGCCTTTCCTAACAGTAAGTTGCTCGACGTGGGGTTTATCGACTGCTTTCTCTTGCAGTCGATGTCGGGAATTGCGTTCATTCTTCCTTCGCCGGGAGGAACCGGTACGTATCACTATCTCATCAGTCAATCGTTAGCTATTCTCTTTGGCGTACCACCAGAAACGGCGATCGCATTCGCTACGCTCACCCATGCTTCCAATTACATTCTGACGACCGCCATCGGCATCAGCTTTATGGTGGCGGATGGTGTTTCCCTGACCTCGATGAAATCGATCCGTTCGGAATTACCCCCCTCGGGTCGAAACGGGAGACCGGTTCATGCGGTTAGACCGGGATAATCGTGAAACGCCCGTTTCTTAAATATTCGCTGATCGCTATTGCCACGATCGCGCTCCTTTATCTTGCCTTCCGCGGTCAGGACCTTTCGAAAGCGACGGACGCCGTAAAGCAGGCACAGCTTTTACCCCTCCTCGGGGGACTTGCGATCATGCTCGCCTCGCACTTCGTCCGTGCAATCCGTTGGCAGATCGTTCTCAGGCCGCTCAAACGGAAAACATCGACCTGGCTATCGTTCAAAGCGACCATCACGGGATACGCGATGAATAATCTCATACCACGCTCCGGTGAATTGGTCCGGCCATATATGATGTCGCGTGGAGAAGAGATACCAATGGCGGGCGCGCTGGCAAGTATTGTCGTCGAGCGAATAGCCGACGTCATCGCGCTCGCGGGGTTAATGATCTTTTCGCTCCTGTCATTTGAGAACCGGGTAACCAGCGTTTTCCCAATGTTCTCAGGCAGCGCATTGATTGCTTTGGCTGCAATGCTGGTAGTGCTGCTCGCTATATTGATCTTATTCTTCAGCGAGCATCGGACCGCTCAGTTAGTCCGAATTATTGGAAGACCTCTACCCCAAAACCTGCGAGAAAAAATAGAACGCGTCGCACTCGATTTTTCGAGAGGTCTTCGCGGCCTGGATAAGTCTGCAATTCTTCCCCTCGTGATCGGTACCATTGGTATTTGGGGACTGTACGGAATTTCGATGTATGTATCGCTTCAAGGTTTTACAGAACCGGCGATGCAGCAACTTAATCTTAGCGCCGCCTTTCTTTTGTTAACTCTTTCGGGGGTTGCCTTTACTATTCCGACGCCCGGCGGTACTGGCTCCTATCATGCGCTCATTACCACCGGCCTCGCCATGATCTTCGGGGTACCGCAAAGCGTTGCCCTTGCCTATGCAGTTGTAACCCATGCCCTTAGCTACATTTCGGTTACGCTGCTTGGCCTCGGTTTTCTGGTAAGTGAGGGTATGTCGTTCGGATCGGCTCGAACTCTTAAAGAAGAGGCATCGGCTGACTCTGAACTCGAACCAGCGGTGGCTGATGGGTAACACATAATACGATGGTTGATATACATTGCCATATTGTCCCCGGCGTTGATGATGGATCGACGTCCGTTGAAATGTCATTGGAAATGATCGCAGCAGCGAAGCGAAGCGGCGTCACCGCTATTTTAACGACGCCACATATTCGCGGGCGAGCAGAAGATGTGGTCGTTCATTCATTCCACAAAGAGAATTTTCAAAAGGTCCTGGATACCAGACCGGATATCGATCTTTATTTAGGTTGTGAAGTTCGTGTCACTCCCGAAACACACGATATAATATCTCACTCGGAATTCACTTCGAACGAGAGATCGAAATATATCTTATTGGAGCTGGAGTTTGATAAGGTACCCGCTTATTTCTCACAACTAATATTTGAATACCGGCTTGCCGGTATTACCCCTATCGTAGCACACCCCGAGCGGAATGTGGGAGTATTGCAGAACCCTGAATATGCGATCGACTTTGTGCGCCAGGGTGCACTTCTGCAGGTGACGAACGGATCGGTTCTCGGGGAATTGGGCGAAAGTTTTCAACGGTGTGCAATTAATTTGATCGAGTGCGGGCTCGTCAGTTTTCTCGCGAGCGATGCTCATAATATTAGTACCCGGCCGTTTACTAATTGGTCGGAAACTTACGAGTTCGTTCAAAATCTGGAGAAAAAAGGGAATTCCCTGCTCCCGATCAATGCCGACTACCTTTGCACACATAATCCCTTTGCCGTGTGCCAAGGGACACCCATACCCTCGATAGAACTGGACGAGCCCCTTCTTTCCAGGATCCGCAGCCGTTTACTGCAGGCGACCGAACCAACGGTGAAACGAAAGCGCTTCTTCTTTATGTAATACACTTCGCTGAACATGAATGTACTGTTCTCCCAGCGTTTGCCCGCCACTTGTCCGTATATTAAGAGGTTGCATTTCTGATGGCTATAAATAAGAATTCCGCTAACCCTTTCGGTGACCAATCGGCCGGTCCGGATCCCGCACGAATAGGATTTTCCAGAATTTCCGGGGATACACCGAACGTCGGTTCGCGTCCATCGAATAGCAACACACCCTCGATGCCGATGAAACGGCGCAAGCCCGTCGAGCGAAAGTTCAATCTTTCTGAACTGGTAAAAGTGATGTATCGCGGCCGCTGGATCATTCTTGCGGCGTTCTGTATCGCTTTTATTTATAGCGTCTACTCGACCTATTCCAAACCATATATTTATGGTTCGACCGCGCGAATGTTCATTGAAAAACCACCGGGTGGTTCGCAGGTCGCTGCGATCGTTAGTGGTGGTGCGGAAGAAGATCACTCGATGGCCAACGATGTGCAGTTCTTCAAGTCGCACATCGTAGGCGGCCATGTAGCCCGACTGCTTCACGATTACGCCAGTGGTAAACCGCAGGAAACAGACTCGCTTTTTAAGGAAGCATTCGGACCGAATATGTCACTTCCGCCCGACCCGCATCAGCTGGCGATCCTGCGTTTGGTCGATAATCCGAAGATGCCGAACAAGCCCGGCCTTGCCGATACCGCAACACTGGAAGCTCGTGCTTCTGCCGCGGTAAACGTCGCTCCGGACCCCACCAATGATTATCTCGTCGTTACATCGGAAGCATACACTCCGCTCGATGCTTCGTTCATTGCCAATTTGTATATTGCTTGCTTTGTCAAGGACAATCAGGAGCGCGTCCGTGCCAACTCCATTGCATTAAAGCAATATCTTTTCGAACAAAAGCAGCGCAGCTTCGATACGCTTCGTCGCGTCGAGAGCAAGTTGCGCGATTACCTTGGCGAAACCAATGGTATGAGCGCCGAGGATATTGCAAAGAGTCTTACCAATCAATATCAGGAGCTTAAGCAAAAGCGGCAGTTGGTCGAGATCGATCTCAACCTGAGACACAATATTCTTAAAAGTTACACATCGAATCTCGATACGGTTCAAAAGAACTACTACGACAATATTACTCTCGAGCCGTATATGCAAATGCTGCAGAAGGAATCCACCGAGTTGGAATTCGACATTCAAGGAATGGAGATGGCCAACAACCAGATGGACCCTCGCACCAAAAAGTATCTGAAGGATGAGATCGAGTCAAAGAAGGAAAAGAAGGAAGAGATCGACGCCAAATTAAAAGACGCGACCGAACGATATCTACACTCTCAGGTCATAATTGCTGGTGAGCCGTCGGAGTCCAACGGCGGCGAGATTGTCTACTCGACCAAAGGAAGTTCAGTACAAACCATTACCGGTCTTCGTCAGAACATTCTTAACACGAAACTTCGCATTAGCAACGATTCGAACTTGCTGGCCAGCTACGATGCCAAGCTTCAGGACATGCATGGTGAATTAGCAGGAATGCCAGAGAAGATCGTCGAGACCTCAGCGCTTAAGCGGGCGCAAGGCGTAGCGGAAAAAATGTACGGTCAGTTGGAAGACCGGTACTTGCAGGCATGGATGACCGAAGAATCGGTCTTTGGTAATGTTCGCGCGGAAGATCCGGCAACGATCAGTGCTGTACCGATCCGTCCGAACCGGCAATCGAGCATCCTTACGGGATCTCTGCTTGGCCTTGCCATTGGCATCGGCGTGGTGGTACTGCTCTCGTTTATGGATTCGACCATTCGCACACCGGATGAGGTCGAGTCTCATAATATCCAACTTCTTGCTACGATACCGGTCATAAATCATCCATCGCAGCCACTGACACTATCGGCGGACAGCGCTGCGAACGAACGGCCCAAGTTCACACCGCATCGCGCATCGCATCTCGATCCCCGGTCATCCGTTGCAGAGGCTTACCGTACGCTTCGCACCACGGTACTGTTTTCCGGCCTCGATAAGAATATACAGGTGCTTGCGGTATCAAGCTCTGCTCCGCAGGAAGGTAAGTCGACGACATCATCGAACCTGGGTATCGTAATGGCCCAGACGGGCAAAAAAACACTCATTATCGATGCAGACTTACGCCGTCCGGTACTGCATTCCGTTTTCGGGATCGATCGGGAGCCGGGACTCACGAATCTTCTTTTCGAACGCGCTTCCTTCGAAGAGGCCATCAAGCCAACGGACGTTCCTAATCTCTATGTATTACCGTGCGGTATTATTCCACCTAATCCGGCCGAGTTACTCGGTTCGAAGCGCATGATACAACTCATCGATAAGCTTCGCGATATGTTCGATGCGATCCTTATCGATACCCCGCCGGTCGTAGCTGTTACGGATGCGCTGTTGCTTGGCCACGTTGCCGATGCTACCATACTCGTTGCTCGAGCGGACGTTACACGTATCGATGCGCTTCTCAGCGCGATGGATTCGATCGAGCGGAGCGGCGCAAATCTGTTAGGCGTTGTGCTGAACAACTTTAATGTGGCGAATGCCTATGGTTCATACTATAAGTATTATCAGTACTACCATTATTATTCAAGCTCTCCGCAGCAAAAAAAGAGCATTCGTAACGGGTTTGGCCTAAAGAAGAATGTAAAAGAAGAGGCCTAAGAAGAACGTAAAAGAAGAGGCTGAAACGTAAGACTACACCGATAGCAGTGCACGGGTCCGGTCCTCCGACTCCTTCATCAACCGAATTTCTTCCGAACGATGCCCTTCGGGTGGGACACCCATGGGGTATACTGCTTCGCCAATTCGAAGCTCGGCTTTCATTCCCCATCGGGGCAAAAAGCGATGTCGGGGAAGTATCTCAAACGCGCCGATCACTGCAACGGGCAGGATCGGTGCACCAGCTTCTCGGGCCAGATGAAATGCTCCGCGCTTAAATGATTGCATCTCTCCGGTACTGGTCCGAGTACCTTCCGGGAATATTAGGACAGAAGCTCCCTTGCGTATGCGGTCGATCGCGACACGGATCGAACCTTCAGCCTTTTTAGCATTGGAGCGATCGACAATGATAAATGGACCAATTAGCAAAGCCCATCCCCAAATAGGAATGCGAGTCAGCGTATTTCGCAACATCAATCGGAGATTATCCGGGATATACCCCAGCAGGATCGGGATATCCATATAGCTCGAGTGATTCGCCGCATATACGTAGTTCTGTCCCTTCTTGATGTGGTGTGTCCCTTTTACTGTCACTCGAATTCCAAACAACAAGAGCGCACAGCGCGCCCACATACGCGCAACCCACAAATAGGCGTTGCCACTTCGGTCGAGAAGCGCAACGAAGACGGAAAGAATGGAAAAGACGATCGTCACGATAATAAAGACGATCGCTGCAACGGCAGAGAGAATTATCACAGTATTATTGCAGACCTTCCAAGCCCTTCAAGTCCATCGACTCGGCGATCTGCCTCACCTCGTTAATATTATCCGCACCATCTTCGACGACGGAGACGACATATCGATTGCCGGGAAACACCGTTAGTTCACCGTGAGGCTCTTTCTTTTCCCAGGATTGCACTGCCCGGTATCCGGCAAGCGTCGTCGATTCCGTTCGCTCATCATTATTGTCATCCAAATATGGCGGCTTGAATTTCAGCCAGGGATCGTAGAGATATGGAATGTAAGCAAAATCGTCGATCTGTACTTTGACCTTTTTCGATCCTTTGGTGTAGGTTTGAGTTACCCGCGACCGATTAAAATTCTCTCGTATCTGCAGTTCTTTTTGTACATCGCCACCAGTAGTCCAGCCGGGCATGTTCGGCAAAAACGTCGCCAAACGGTCGGGATCGATAGCTTTCGCCATCGGCGGAAGATTGGAATGGACGCTATCCGTCTTCGCCTGGCTGGTATCGTTGGCGGCTTTTTGCAACGCCGTATCGCCAGCCGGGCGGATCGTATCCATCGACATCGGCGGCAATTCGCTTTTACGGCAAGCGGAAACAGATGCGATTATTACAAATGATAACGGTATGATACGCTTCAAACTCATCATAACCCAGCAAGATTATTGAGAACGTGCGCTCCGATCCAGAAAAGAAGCATTCCAAGAAACACTAAGATCGGCGCCGCGCGTCCCCGAGCGCGATTGATCTCCGGAATAAGATCGCAGGCACCGACATACACCGAACTGCCCGCGCTGAATGCAAAAAGAAAGCCGATAAGCTCGGTATTGATCGATACAAAAACGAGTACCACGAGCGCACCGATCAAGGTAGCGACCGGTAGAGCAAAGCTCGCAAGCCGGGAAGCGCTATCCGAACTCTTGCCGGCGCGCATAACGCTCGCAACAGTGAGCCCTTCCGGTACTTTGTGAAGCAATACGGCGATAAAAACAAGTATTCCGATACGGGACTTCACTTGAGCCGCAGCGCAAATGGCCATACCATCGAAAAAAGCGTGTATGGCCAAACCACCTATCGCTCCAAAGATCGAAGGTCCCGCCAGCGCATGCTCGTGGTGCGTCTCTTCGCCAAAGTGCATGTGGCCGGCAAGAATATGCTCGAACAAATGCAGCGCGCTAAAACCAGCGAGCATCGCGAGCAGCGCATATTCATTGCGATTGGTAAGAATAAAGCTCTCGGGGATCAGCTCGAGAAACACGAGCGCCAGTAAAAAACCAGCGCCAAGAGCAAGCAACTCTTTCTCCCACTTTCGAGGCCATGCGGAATTGGAAAGGACAAGCAATCCCCCGCTCATTTGAGCGGCGGCAGCGATGAGAGAAAGAAGTATTCCAAGAACCATCGTTAACTGAAGTCGCCGAGCAAAAGCTTGTCGCCGACCGGATAGAACGTCCAGCTTACCATGCGCTGACGCTTGCCATTTACATGATGGATCTGGTAGAGATGTTTCTGTCCTGACGGTGTATCTTTTGTTTTAAACACGGCATAATATTCGCGATGGGTATCGGGATAGTCCTGAAAGAGCTTTTGAATGCGCGCAAGGATATTTTGTACTTCCGCACGCTCTTCCGGATTCTGCGCATTCATTGCACGCGCATAACGATCTGTTGGTACCGGCTGGCCTTTCGCAACGTGGCCGTTGTATGCAATGAGTGCAGCAGCACTATCGATATTACCACTCTCCGCAAAACGCTTCAAGTCCATAATATTTTGGAATACGACATCAGAAAGTGAGTCGCGAGCGACCTGTGACAGCATGACGATGTCCTGACGCGGTTTATTGCCAATACCGCCCTGTGCATAGGCATTAACGGCACATGCGTTAACGAACAGAATAAAAATAGCTAATGGGAGTAAATAGCGAGATTTCATGTAGGTAGCAACGTGTGGCAACTGGAGTATGCTCCCGCAATACTTTACACTCGGCGACTGATACTTCTGGCGAAGGTTTTGTTTGAAGCCCGTAACTAATTTTCACCTCCATGCCAACTAAATTTCAAAACTATATTGCCGGTGCTTGGTGCGATTCATCGAACGGTAAGACCTTCGAAAACCGTAATCCCGCCAACTGGGATGAAGTGCTTGGGACGTTTCCCCTCTCTACCAAATCCGACGTCGATCGTGCGGTTGAGGCTGCAAACGAAGCGTTTCGGTCCTGGCGGTTAGTACCCGCCCCCGAACGCGGCAATATTCTGCGGCGCGCCGGCGAAATTATGGTCCAGCGAAAAGATGAGATCGCGGCGATCATGACGCGCGAAATGGGCAAGCCGCTCACCGAAACCCGCGGTGACGTGCAGGAAGGCATCGATACCGCGTTTTATTCGGCAACTGAGGGACGCCGCCTATTTGGCATCAATACTCCGAGCGAGTTACGAAACAAGCTTAACCTGTCATTTCGAATTCCGGTGGGTGTTTGCGGTCTTATCACACCGTGGAATTTCCCAATGGCGATCCCATCCTGGAATCTCTTCCCGGGGCTCGTCGCCGGTAACACGTTCGTCTTTAAGCCAGCCGAAGATACGCCGTGGACGGCAAATGTGCTCGTCGAAATTCTTATTGAGGCGGGACTGCCATCCGGCTGTGTGAACATCGTTCACGGCGCTGGTGAAGTTGTTGGCGCCGCGATCACCGAGCATCCACTCGTTCAGGCCGTCAGCTTTACGGGCTCGACTTCGACCGGTTCGATCGTCGCTCAGAATTGCGGCAAGCAAACAAAGCATGTGTGCCTCGAAATGGGTGGCAAGAATGCGCAGATCGTTATGGAGGATGCCGACCTCGACCTTGCGATCGAAGGAGTATTGTGGGGTGCGTTCGGTACCACCGGCCAGCGCTGCACGGCGACCTCCCGCCTGATTCTCCACGAGAAAATTCACGATGAGCTGGTAGATCGCCTCCGCAAGCAAGCCTCCAAATTGCGGTTAGGAGATGGATTAGCAAACGGCACCGACGTCGGCCCCATCATCAATGAGAAGCAACGCAAGAATATCGACCGATATGTAAAGATCGGTAAAGAAGAAGGAGCCAATTGTATTCTCGGCGGTGAGATCGCTGAAGAAGGTGAGCTGAAAAAAGGATGGTTTTATCAGCCGACCATCTTTACGAATGTAACCCCGGATATGCGTATAGCAAAAGAAGAGATCTTCGGTCCGGTACTTTCCGTGCTTAAGTGCTCTTCGCTTGAAGAGGCGATCGAAATTAATAACTCAGTGATCTATGGGCTCTCTTCGAGTATCTATACACGCGATATCAATCGTGCGATGCAAGCCGCTCGCGATATTGAGGCGGGGATCACCTATATCAATTCAGCGACGATCGGCGCGGAAGCACACATGCCGTTTGGTGGGGTAAAAGCGACTGGCAACGGACATCGCGAAGGCGGCTGGGCGGTCTTCGATTTCTACACTGAGTGGAAATCGGTCTATATCGACTACAGCGGCAAACTGCAGCGCGCTCAGATCGATATAAACTGAACCTGGATTACGCGGATTGAGGGGGATTTTTCGGATCTACTACCCCTTTCCTCAATTATGACAAAATGAAATTGCTGGGGCTTTTTCAAAACTTGTCCGTGTTTACAGCGATCACATATTTAATTTTTTCGATTCTGTTCTTTGCAAGAGAGGAGTATTCGGACAGCATAGGGACATTCGGATAGATCTACTGATCCGTGCAATCCCTTTAATCCGCGTAATCCAGGTTCTTTATCCGCGTAATCCAGGTTCAGGTTCTCATTATGAATTTCCAGTATTCTGATGACCATATTGCAATTCGCGACGCAGCACGCGAATTTGCCGAAAATGAAATTGTTTCGAGCGCTGTCGAGCGCGATAAAACGGGCGAATTCCCGACCGAGATCGTCCAAAAGCTGGGCGAGCTTGGCTTTATGGGAATGATGGTCTCGCCGGAATGGGGCGGCGCCGGGCTGGACACGGTATGCTACGTTCTCGCTATCGAAGAGATCTCGAAGATCGACGCGAGCGTAGGGGTGATCATGTCGGTCAATAATTCGCTGGTTTGCTGGGTCATCGAGACGTTTGGATCGGACGAGCAAAAGGAGCGCTTCCTGCGGCCGCTCGCGACCGGCCAAAAATTAGGCGCTTACTGCTTAAGCGAACCGGGCGTCGGCTCCGATGCTACGCAACAGGCCACGACCGCTACTTTACAGAGCGACGGCAGTTATCTCATCAATGGCGCAAAGAATTGGATCACGAACGGCACGAAGGCTGATCATTATATCGTCTTCGCGCAGACCGATCCGGCGAAAAAGCATCACGGCATCACCGCATTCCTTATCGATAAAGGAATGCCGGGATTTGAGGTCGGTCTCAAGGAAGATAAACTGGGTATCCGCTCGAGCGATACCTGTTCGTTAGGATTTACGGATGTCCGCGTTACAGCCGATCGCATTCTTGGTACGGTCGGTCAGGGCTTTAAGATCGCAATGGAAACGCTGAACGGCGGACGCATTGGCATTGCTGCCCAGGCGTTGGGCATTGCCAGCGGCGCCATGGATAAAGCCGTGCGTTATTCGTTCGAACGCTACGCATTCGGTAAGCCGATCAATCAATTGCAGACGATCCAGTTCAAACTGGCTGATATGCAGGTAAAGATCGAGGCGGCCAGAATGCTGATACTTCGTGCCGCGCGTAACAAGGATGCACATGAGAGCTACATCAAAGAAGCAGCGATGGCGAAACTCTATGCGTCAAAGATCGCTATGGAAGTAGCCACGGAAGCTATTCAGGTGCATGGCGGCTATGGGTATGTTCGCGAGTATCTTGTCGAGCGCGCGTTACGCGATGCGAAGATCACCGAGATCTACGAAGGCACCAGCGAGATCCAGCACATCGTCATTGCACGGCAATTACTAAAAGAGTACGAAGCCTCATAATTAATAATTAAGAAAGAACAATTAATAGAAGGCCTCTTCAGGAATCCGGAAGGAGTGGTAGCCGGCAATGCGTTCGAAAGCTGGCCTTAGTTGCATTCTTCATTGAGCGAGATTACTTTCGAATGAAGCTCCTCACCATCCTTAAGAGATTCTTCGACTCCGCAAATCTCCGCTCCGCTCAGAATGACAGACCTATCCGAATTCTTCCGGTCAAACGCTGCATCCTTATTTTAGCCGCTGTTGCTATTAATTCTTCTTTCTTAATTATTAATTGTAAGGCCCAGACCGCCGGCAAGTATGAGTTCTATCGTTACCTTCAGCGCTACGCCGTTGAAGTTGATCCATTAGGGCAGATACTGGGACGCGTAAGTGCACAGTTCGAACAGCGTCTCGATCCTAACTTTACTCGCGTTTACGAGATCGTATACCAGAGGAAGCTCGAAGATAAGAGCGTGTATGGATGGTATCCCGAATCGGGTGTTTCTGTTGGTGCGCTCGAGCGCATCTATCTGATCGATAATGCGGCCCTCGTCGGACAATATGCAGGGGTCGGCGCAGGAATTGGCCTCGTCAATCAGACGATCTCCTTTCGGCTTACCGCCGAGATGGGATATAAATTCGTATTCGGTGGCGGCAAAGGCAATTACTTTATCGAGCCACGTCTTATAATGGACGCGTACCTTATCACTAATCACGTTGGTAAACGCGTACTTCCCTACATTGCCCTACCGTTTGGGTATACCTGGTGGTAGCCGCGACGGCATTTAAATTCTGCGTGTGGAATTGGCGTTTATAGGCAAACTTCGCGAGTTAAGCCGATCTCTTCCGTATATTTGACAAAATGCCGGGTGGTGAGTTTGTGGCACCCGGCGTGTTCTTAGCTATACACCCTTTTTGGAGGTCTTACGATAGTATGAAATCTGGAATTGCACCCACGTTCTTTTCGCATTTTAGCTTGCGGTTCGTCCTTGCTTCAGCAATAGTGCTTTCATTGGCATTCGGTGCAGAACATTCGTTCGCCCAGGCTCGGCCGAGCTCTAAAACTCAAGTTATTTCTATTGATCCACTCGGATTAGCGTACAATTTCCCGCTCACATTCCAATATGAGTATAAGATCGGACCGGTCTATAGCTGGGTCATTCGCGCTCATTATTGGCCGGCACCTTCGACCGGTATCGACTGGTCCGGCTTTGGCGTTGGCGGCGCATACCGAATTTATATCGCCGATAGCCGTGCGATCACCGGCCTTTCGGTCGAACCGGCGGCGGACCTTCTGTTCTTCCGATCGTCCAATCTTGGTAAATCTTCGATCGTAGCGTGGATCGGTGGCGATCTTGCCTATAAGTGGGTCTTCGATCAGTTCTCGATCGAGCCGATGTTCGGGCTTCGTATTGGCTTCGGTGGTAACGAGGCTCGCTCGAACGCGACCGGTGCTGCACCGATCCTTGCGCTAGGTTTGGGATACGCTTGGTAAATATATTCTTCTAAGCAGCGAATGCTTACGTTCGTAGGCCGCAGTGTAATTTTATCTCTCGAATGCAGCCGCGTTATCGCGGCTGTTCGAGTGTTGGTTCTTGCGGCAGCCTTTTTTGCACACCTTTCGCTCGCCCATGCGCAAACTCCGGAAAAAGGGGTACCCCCTCCGGTGACGCCACTCTTCGACAAAGTCACGATCATGCCGTACGTGACGGGTAGCCTCAATTTGTTTTCGGGCAAGGCTTTCCCTGCTAATGCGACAGGCGCTGGCTTCGGCGGCGGCCTCAGTTTCGATCTTACCAAAGAGGGACAAAAGGTGGGATTGATGTTCGATTTCGCCTTCCAGGATATGCGCGGGTTCGGTGCCAATGGCAGTTGCATTCAGCTCAATCCCGATCCGAATGACAGCCTCATCGAACCGGCGGATGCTTATCACTATTGGCAGTATGTGTTGTTCGAGCCATTCCTGAAATTCCAGGGTGGCGCCCGGAACGGCTATTTTATGATCGGCGCCAGTTTCGGTTTGGCTGTCATCAGCGAAACCGAGAATAAAGGTGTGACGTACACCGATTATTCGTTCTGGGATCACAGCGAGTACGCCACGAGGTTTCGGCTCGATATTCGGGCCGGTTTGGGCGTTAAGCTGGCCGATATCGGAAAACACCAACTCATTCTCGAAGCTCGCGCCGGATACCCGATCACCAACGCAATTTCAAATTATGCCAGCCGATGCACCGGCGGAGAGCTCGGTAACTGGCGTATCATCACCATGCAAGCCAACCTCGGCTTAAGGATCTAATCCAGGAACCTGACATTCCTCCTGGGCATTGCCGACAAGGCTATTCACCGTTAACTGCACAAACTTATGCGAAAAGGAACGCTCATCGTTGGAGGGATCATACTTCTCCTTCTTATTCTCTTTATCTGGTGGCGCACGACCTATAATAACCTGGTCAATATGGACGAGGGTGTAAAATCACAACTCGGCCAGCTCAACAACGTCTACCAGCAGCGCGCCGATCTCATTCCAAATTTAGTGGAGACAGTAAAAGGCTCGGCCGTTCAGGAGCGACAGACGCTTACCGATGTGGTGGACGCGCGCAGTCGCGCGACCGGCGTGAACCTCACGCCCGAAGCATTGAAAGATCCGCAGGCTTTCCAGAATTTTCAAAAGGTACAAGGCGATCTCTCCAGCGCACTCTCCCGCCTGATGGTGGTAATGGAGCGATATCCGGAGCTGAAAAGCCAGGCGAACTTTACGGTCCTGATGTCACAGCTCGAAGGACAGGAAAATCGGATCCGGCTCGAACGCAACCGATATAACGATCAGGTACGCGATTACAATGCTCGCGTTCGCTCATTCCCGACGAGCATGATCGCCAGCATGTCCGGCTTCACGCAGTATCCTTACTTCGAAGCAGCCGCAGGAGCAGAGAATGCACCAAAAGTGAATTTCGGCACGGAGCAAAATGCTCCCAATCCGGCCACGGCCCCGACTCCGGAAAATACGGCTCCGAGTCCAGCCACGGCACCGCATGGCCCTGTTAGGCCCTCACCGGTGACCAAATAGCTTTGAAGTATCCATTCGCTTTCCGTTTTGCTTTTTAGGTGACGGAAAGCGAATCATGGTCAAGAATACATATATAGTATAAAAACTGGAACTTTTTGTGACATTATTGTGTTCAATTAATTCCAGAATTTTATCTCTAGTATATCTTATAGAAAGGTGTTTTGTCCGTATTTTCAGTGGAGAGAGTCTCGGTTCATGAAAATACAACGAAACACAAAGTGAAATTATTTGGACCTGTCTCTTTGAAACCGAAATTAGAATGAAAGCAGAACCAAGAAGCATGAAGGGGAGCGCTCGGAGTATCGGTGTTGCGCTCGCGCTTCTGGTAATGCTTGCATTTGGTCGAGTTGCCTATGCCGATCCGGCAGATGCCACGCCTGCGATCCCGCGGTTTACATCGGGTCCCGTGATCGACGAGACCAATACCCTTTCCGCGGCGGAGATCTCTTCCCTCGACGCAAAACTTCGACATTACGAAGATTCAACATCGACACAGATCGCGATCCTGCTGGTCCCGACGCTGGGTGGTTATCCGGTAGAGGATTTTGCGGTGGCGGTGTATGATAGCAACAAATTCGGCCAGGCGCATCAGAATAATGGCGCCCTCATCCTGTTAGCGCTCAACGACCACAAAGGTTGGATCACGACCGGTTACGGCCTCGAGCCAACGCTCACCGATGCGGCGACGAGCATGATCTATCAGGAGATCATGGTGCCGGAGCTACGCAAGGGAAACGTCTACAGTGCATTAGATAAAGCAACGACCGCGATGTTCCAGGTCATCGGCGGTGAGTTCAAGAATACCAAACCAACGAGTCCCTTCCAGCGAAAGAATGCGCCTTCGGTACCCGGCGTGTTCTTTATCGTCCTGGGATTTTTCTTCGTGCTTTTTATTCTCCGCGCGTTAGCTGGCACCGGTGCACGAAGGACCGTGGTTGGCGCCGGCGGCGGCGGCTCCGGGTGCCTCGGCGGAATACTGCAAGGCCTCTTCTGGTCCTCGATCTTTAATACTGGTCGCCGTGGTTGGGGCGGCGGAGGTTGGAGCGGTGGTAGCTTCGGTGGATTTGGAGGCGGAGGCTTCGGTGGCGGTGGCTGGGGCGGCGGCGGTGGAATGACTGGAGGAGGAGGCGCCGGCGGAAGCTGGTAGCAGAACCCGGATTACACGGATTTGATGGATTTTCAGGATTGATTTTTAAGGATTCAAGGAAAGAAGACGATCTAAGGCAAGAAGATAGTAAACGCCCTTCTACTCTATCTTTAAAGCAGGCTTCTTACGCTTTTACTTCGATCTTTTTGCTAAATGCCTCCTCGAACATCGAAGACTTATTTCCTGCCGCCCAGATTTCATGTTCGCAATTACGCGATCCCAACAACGAGACCAGTACACGCTCCCCTCTTAACGAGCATCGAAGTTTTTTTACACGCGACTGATGGCTACGGTCCAGTGCGTCCGCAAATCGAACGATACCACCAAGCTTCCAGACGAGCACTTTGTTATCGTAGCTAAGGCTGCTGAATTCGGGATGGCTTGTTTTGGGCAACGCTTTCCGATGATACCGGGCAACATTGGCAATGATACGGCGCTCTTCTTCGGTAAATCCGGTCAGATCGGAGTTCAAGATCAGATATTGCGAATGCTTGTGGTGCGATTCGTGCGAGATGACGTAGCCCAGATCGTGCAGCAGCGCCCCGGCCGAGAGCAACGTTCGATGATGCGGCGTAAGTCCATGCAGCGAGTGAAGCTGATCGAAGATCTGGCCGGCAAGGTGTGCCACCTGTTTTCCATGTTCTGCTTCGTACCCAAAGCGTTCACCCAGTGCTTCAATGGCCACTAAGCGCTTATCCGTAGCTTCAAAGCGCATCCGGGAGTCTTGCCGCTCCTGCCATACACGGTCGAGAATAACGCCTTCTCGAAGCGACCATGCTGACGGACGAATTTCTGTGATGTGGAAGAGCCGCATAATGCTCTCGAGAATGATCCCGCCGGCTACAATGATCTCGGCACGCTGCGCATTGATACCGGGGATCGCTGCTCGTTCATTTGCGGATACTTTCTGTAGAACTGAAACGAGCTTGGATAATCGAGTGCGAGCAATGCGCGCATGCGGCTCCCATCCGGAAGCGGATTCACGCACGGTGGTGCCAGAGTTCGACAAGGCATGCGCAAGTGAGAGAATAGTACCGGACGTGCCGGATACAACATCCCATTTTTTGCCGCGTAGCTCCCGCAGCGGTCGTTCGAGCGCACCCATGATCTCATTTCGGAGTGCTGAAATTTCTTCCGGAGTCGGCGGATCGTTTTGCAGGAATTGGTCGGTCAGTCGAACTGCGCCGATCTTGATCGACTGTAATTCACGTTCTTTACCACTTTTCAGGAGCGAAAGCTCGGTCGAACCACCACCGATATCGATGTTCAGAAGAGACTTCCGCGGCTCGTTCAGATCGTATGAGGCAGCAATTCCAATGAGGCGCGCCTCTTCTACACCGGAAAGGACTTCGACGTTGACCCCGGTCTTGCGGGTAATTTCGGCGACAAATTGATCGCGGTTATCGGCTTCCCGGACCGAAGCAGTGGCAACGGTAACGATCTTTTCGGCGCCGGTCCGTTCGGCGATCTGGCGATAGGAAGCAATGACCGCCGCCGCCCGATTGATCATCGTCGAAGAGAGGTGGTGCTCCATCAGCGTTCGATGGCCAAGCCGAACACCTTCCTTCTCTCGACGAATAACGTGGATAGCGCCGCCACGGAGAACTTCCGCAATGGCGAGCTTAATAGAATTAGAACCAATATCGATCGCTGCGATCTTCATGCAACGAAACCGAGATGATAATTAGAGAAGCACTTATAGGGCAGGCTTTTTTCGCTTCTTTGGTTTCACGGTTAAGTCCTGCCGTAAGCGAGCGATCACTTCCGGACTATCTGCCGGTTCCAACGCCGGCGCCATCGGCTCGATGATCGCAGTAACGGCGCGGCGAAGATCGGCGGAAACGCGAGCAACAGAACGGGAGGCATTGATCGTATGAAAGCCGTATTCGAGGCTCATACGGTTGAACTCCTCCAGCAACCGTGACTGGTAGAGGACAAAGCTCTCATAGAAATCTTCGCCGAGGCTTAAGTCCATTCCGCTTTCCCAATAGTCGAATCCACGACCAGAGGAAATAAGGCGCATGACCAGTTCATTGACCGATTTGATCTTAAGATAGAAGATCGCATCCGGAACAATGGCAAAATCGTATAATGCTCGAGCCCAGTCTGGGTCAATATCGCGAACGACAGCTCGGGCAATGGCGGAATAAATGTAGCGGTCCGTTAACACGATAAAACCAGCACGCAATGCGGGAAGAATTTCATTTTCAAGGCGGTCAGCAAAATCCGTTGCATAGAACAGCTGCATGGTTAGGCGGCCAAGCGTGTGCCCCAGCTTCGCCTCTTTCAGTCCTTTGCCTGCAAGATCTGAGCGAGCCATTCCGGTATCGGACACGGCATGTCCTTGTGCCTCGAGCCATGCCCGCAATTCTGCAATATGTGTAGAACGCCCGACGCCATCCGTACCTTCGATTACGATAAGCTTGCCGGGATAGGGCTTGTGATCGATATAGGGAAGCGGCGTCCCGTAAAAATTCATTTCAGCCATTACTTCATGTCCTTAAGATGTGGAAGAATGATCCTGCGCATCTGGTGCTGCTGCTGAATAATGCTGCGACTGGCATCGATAACAGTAAGACCGAATTCCGGTACCATTTTATCGTATTCGTCCAGTATTCGACCTTGAAAGAGCTTGAAACTCTCTTCCGGATCGTCGGACAAACCCATGTCCATTCCAGCCTCGTAGTATTTAAGCTCCGGCCTGCCGATCAGTATTCGCTCAATCGCCACTTCCAACGGCGCCCGAAAGAAGAAGCGAACGGTCGGTTTGACCGCAAACCGGTATATCTTCCGCACCCATTCCGGATCGCATCCGCGCACCACATCACGGGCAAAGGCGGTGTAAATATAGCGATCCGCCAACACGATCGCGCCCGCTTTAAGCGGTGGAATAATATCGCGTTCGGTACGATCGGCAAAATCGGTTGCGTGAAGAAGCGAAAAAGTGGTTGGAGTAAATAACGTACGTTTTTTCGCTCGCTTCGTGATCTCACGGACGAGTGGCGATGAATTCCACTCACTAAAAAAAACTGGATATCCTTCGGCTTTTAACCACTGATACAGCAGGCCCAGTTGTGTAGATTTACCGCTCCCATCGGTGCCTTCCACAACGAAGAGTTTGCCTGCAAACTCATGCTCTCCATAGACCATATTATTGAAAAATTCTCCCCGTAAGTCTTCAGGGCGACAATTAAAAACGTCTCCCTACCCCACAAAAGTACGTTAAATTACTGTTAAGTAAAACATCTTACAAAAGAACATGCCTTTGACCAATCGGATGAGCGAAAGAAATTGACCAATGTAAAAAGGGCACGTTCGGACGTGCCCTTTCAAAACTCAGCAGTGTGCTGATTATCGTAACCCTTGATCTTTCTTTTCGCTGAAGACCTTCTTCTTGCGCGGAGCGCGTACGGGGCGCTTGCGAGCAGGAGCTTTTGGCTTCTCCTCTTCTACGACATCCGGATAAGTGTAGATATCGTACTTATAATTGCGGAGTACCCAGGTCTTCTCGTCGTGGCTTACGACATAGTTGGGCAACATCGGTATTTTACCGCCGCCACCCGGAGCATCGATCACGTAGTATGGGATCGCCAGGCCACTCGTCCAGCCACGAAGCTTATCCATGATCTCGAGGCCCACTTTGACCGGCGTACGGAAGTGATTTGCCCCCTTAGTAATATCGGCCTGATATATATAGTAAGGTCGTACCCGCATCGCGAGCAGTTTTTGCATTAACTCTTTAACCACCTCAGGATCGTCATTGACGCCCTTCATAAGTACCATCTGGTTACCGACCGGACAGCCGGCATCGGCAAGCATCTCGCAAGCCTGCTTTGCTTCCGGCGTACACTCCCACGGATGATTGAAGTGGGTGTTGACGTAGATCGGGTGATACTTTTTGATCATGTCGCAAAGTTGCGGCGTAATTCGCTGCGGCAACACACAGGGGACCTTGGTCCCAAGGCGAATGATCTCAACGTGTGGAATCTCGCGAAGTCCTTTCAGGATTTTCTCGAGCATAAAATCGGTAAGCGTCAGTGGATCGCCACCTGACAAAATGACATCCCGAATTTCAGGGTGGGCAGCGATATAATCCAACCCTTGCTGGATATACTTCATCGAGATCTTCGATGAATCGCCCACTTTCCGCTTTCTCGTACAGAAGCGGCAGTACATCGAGCACTGGCTGGTAACAAGAAAGAGTACGCGATCCGGATAACGGTGCGTAATACTGGGTACGGGCGACATGGCGTCCTCGTTAAGAGGATCGTCCGGTGCGTCAATATCCGCAAGTTCGATCTCATCGGGTACACACTGTAGCCAGATGGGATCTCCCTTATGCCGGATCAGCGAGAGATAATACGGGTTGACGCGGGTTTGAAAGAAATCATTGAGCTGCTCGGCGACTTCCGGCTTAATACCAAATTTTTCGATGATCTCGTCTTTCGATTCGACCGACTTGCGAAGCAGCTCTTGCCAATATTCCATAAGATGTGATAGCTTCGAACCATTGCTTCCGGCCTCCCGGAAGACACGGTCCGCGTGAATGTGTTTCGTTTTACATCGCACCGCATAGATCGCGGTTCTGATGCGTCGTCGATACTAACTCGACAACCAGTGGATGATCGATCTCTGATGATGATTTTGCATTACGATGATTGCTCACCGCGACAATTGCTCATTGATGATCGCTCATCCTTTTGCAATATAATACATCAGAATCGAAAAAGCAAATCCAATTAAGCAATGAGTTATGAGTAACGAGACTGAATGATCGTGAGATGACTTCCTTCATCACCGGAGTGTCGTCTCTCGAGTGTTCATTCCTCGCTCTGCATGCTCATGCTTCAAACTTATATTTTCAAACTCTTTTACCGTAGATAATGAGATCATCTCCCGGTTTGTAGTAGTCCCCTATTTGCGCCAGCAGTTGATATTGCTGCTTAATATAGAACGCTCGCGTGCGTTCGTAACTCGGCTGACTACTGGTTTCCGCTATAATGAGATATCCACCTCTCTCGCGGACGAAGTGCACGGCATATTCGTCCAATGCCTGCGCCACTCCTTGCCCCTGAAACTCTGGATGGACCGCGATCCAATACATATCGTAGGTACCGGTGGTCGCGGGAGTGGGTCCGAGTAGCAGGAATCCGGCGATACGATCACCGGCCAATGCCACATAGGCATAGTAGTCTTTCTGGTCCGGCCGCTCTATCACAATGTCAATGAGCTCTTCAGCTATGGCGATCTCCGCTTCGGAGAAATTTTGCGTAGCTCGCACAAGCCGTGTAATGCTTGAACGATCGTCCGCACGAAGTTCACGTATCATTCGATCAAATGTTACGATTATTATTCCGCACGAAGACCGCGCTTAACGTCCACTTTTTTTCGAACGTTCGATAGCACGATCAAGAATTTCATTTATTGTGCCAGCAAACGTTCTTCCACTTGCCTGCGCTGCTCGCATGAAGCCGGCATCCTCACTGATATCCGGATTTGGATTCGCTTCGAGCACGAAGAGATTGCCGTTGCGATCGAGGCGCATATCGACTCTGGCGTAATCGCGCAAGCCCACAGCATTCGCCGCTTTCACTGCGATCGCGGTAGCTTCACGCCGAATATTCTCCGGAAGATCTGCCGGACACTCCGGTACCGTCGTCTTGTAGAACGGTGACTCTTCGACCCACTTTGCCTCATAGCTTACAATATGCGGCATTCCTTCCGGCACACGATGGAAGGTGATCTCCGAGATCGGAAGAGGCGTAAAGTTTTCTTCTGACGTTTGAAGCAATGCAACGTTTAATTCTCTACCGTCAATAAACTCTTCTACTAATGCCGGCTGCTCAAATTCCCCTTGAATGAAGCGCACACGTTTGGCAAGAGCAGCATTATCATGGACGATAGCATTCGCATCGATGCCAATACTCGCATCTTCATGCACCGGCTTTACAATCAATGGAAATCGTAAATTGTGCGCCATACCATTTTGAAATGGATCGCCTTCGAAGAGGTAGTGGTGCGGAGTGGGAATTCCGTGCGATTCAAAAACTGATTTCGTGAGAGCCTTATCAAGAGCGAGTCCCAAAGCGAGCGGGGGTGACCCTGTGTATGCTATTCCGAACAGTTCGTATACCGCTGCAACGTTCATCTCGAGCTTCGACTGCCCAAGAATAGACTCACAGCAGTTGAAAATAACTTCGGGTTTTTCGTTTGCCAAAAAATTACACAGCCGTGCCGCGTCGTCATCGGCACTGAATACCATCACCTGATGACCATGGTCGGTCAGCGAACTGGCAATAGAGCGCATTTGCTGAAGGACTCCGATCTCCGACGCATCGATGAAATCCTTCGATGGCGGATGATAATCGGGATCGGAGCGGCGAAGCCAATGGTCTTCCGACGCGGTATTACGCGGCTCGTTATATATGACAGCAACTTTCAATGGCTACTGAGTCTGTTTATCTTAGTAATTAGTTTTTGGTCATAATCCTACTGAAGATTAAGACTCAGGACTTTGGGCTAAGTTTGGGTTCAAATTGAAATGGAATCCCATAACGCTCGCATCCCGATTTCAAAACGGAAAGAAGCATTGACTCATACGTGAGTCCTGCGGCGCGGGCCGCCTTCGGATAGCAAGAGTTCTCTTCCGGATTAGGCAAGATACCTGGCAATGGATTTACTTCGATAACATTTACACGCCCGCGAGCATCTAATCGAACATCGATACGAGCCCAGTCTCGGCATTCAAGTACCTCATAGGTCCGTAAAACCACCGCTTCTATTTCATCTCGAAGCTTTGCCGAAACATCAGCCGGACAGGTAAAAATGTTAAGCGGCTTATCTGCGGTGTCATAGACCCACTTGGCTTCGTAGGAGTACACATTGTTCGCTTCCGGAGGAAGTTCACCAAAATTGATCTCCACGATCGGCAGAACCCGAGCTTTATTACCAGTTCCAAGTACTGCGACTGTAAACTCACGGCCCGGCAAATATTCTTCGATAAGCGCTGCCTGATGATATTCATTAGCAATTCGCTCGATCTCACGATTCATGGCGTCCAAGCTGGTAACGAACGAAGAATTTCGAATTCCTTTCGAGGATCCTTCGGAAACCGGCTTTACGATAAACGGGAAGTCCGCCCCGGGCAAAAGCGCTCGAATAGAATCCACGGGACTATTTACGGTAACGAACCGAGCAACCGGGATACCATGGTATGATAAAATTTCTTTTGTTCGGCCCTTATCGAGGGCGATAGCAAGGGTCAGCGGGCCAGAACCGGTATAGGGAATTCCGAGCATTTCGAGAAGTGCCGGGAATTGTGCCTCTCGGGCAGCACCAACGAATCCTTCAGCCAAATTAAAAACGATATCGAAATCCTTAATTAGTAACCGATCGATGGCGCGGTCCGGAAGCGCTTCGATGATTTCAACCTCAACATCAGGATGCGACGCCAGTGCGGCACGCACTGCTTCGATCGTTTCGGGGGAATCCCATTCCGAATACAGATCATCAAGGGTGGGACGGGTACGCTCGTCTACTACCTGACGAGGTTTAATATTGGCTAAGAGTCCTACGTGCATAAGCGTCCTTTCTTTTTCTGAGCGAGAACCCCGCAAGCATTCCACACTACGGAGCTAAGATGTTTACTCAAAACATCAATATAAAAAACAGAATTGATAGATGGAAGTCAAGCGTTTGATTCGTAATGTGGATAAAAAGCTTAATGTGTTTACAAGTACATTCTGCTCCAATCCATTTGTGCGAATATCTCTGACCGGTTCGCTCGAATTCTGTTTTGAAATCATGAGCATCTTTGAATCAAAACTATTGAGACTTCAGAATGCTTAATTAATCGTCCATAATTTTTAACTATGAAGTATTTACTCTCTTCGCTCATAATCATCCTTGCGAGTGGTCAGCTCGCACACGCGCAACTTCGTTTTTCGGCAGACGAACGCCGGGTCATTACGATCACTGACGAACGTCGTGATGCCGATAGCCTTATCCCTTATCTTACATCTTCTAACGTTCGCCTTGCACGGCGAGCGGCTATCGGCATTGGTAATATTGGCGATACAACTATCCGAACAATCTTGCTCGAGCAATTCCAGAACGAGCACCGAGATACGGTTGCCGATGCCGAGGCCTTCGCATTGGGGCTTTTAGGGCCCAATGAACGTGTTGTTTCCGGGCTCCTGCAAGCAACTGGTAATCATCCTACCACCGAACGTCTGAAAGCACTCGCTCGATGTGCCACACCCGGTTACGGGGCTTCCCTCACAAAGTTAGTGGGCTATTTGACCGATCAAAAGAAGATCGATCATCTCACGGCGGCTAAAACCTATGTGGAACTCGCCCTCCACAAGCAAACCACCGCTAAAATGTGGGATGACCTTGAGAATTTGGCAAATGATCCCGATGCCAATGTCCGATGGCGAGCAGCCTATGCGTTCGCACGAGGAGACGATTCGAGCGATCTCGCCGGCCGCTTTCCCAAGCTAAAAGATCTATTACTGGATCAGGGCTCCGCTTATGTAAGAATGTTTGGCGCTTCGGCCCTTGGCAAGTTGCATAATTCCGATGCAGAAGCTGCGCTTAACCGAGCTTATCGGGGCGAAGAAGAGTGGAGAGTACGGATCAATATTCTCAATGCCCTTTCGCACAGTACGAAGCTCGATTCAGCAACGTTAGAGACCTTAGAGCTTGCCACTACGAGTGGGACCAGAAACGATCCGATAGGCATCCACCTGGGCCTTTCCGCACAGGATGTTCTCGAACACTTTATTACCAGTGGTACACTAACTTCTGCTGATTCCAATAACCTCCGCTCTTGGCTCGATGGCTTTAACGGCACGGACGGACGCAATGAGGAAGTTGACCCGATGGTGAGTGCGCGTGCAATGGTTAATGCGGCCCACATTGGTACGCCGACCCTTCTATTCGGAATTCAGAATTATGCGCAGTACGGCATACCTGTAATACGTAATTATGCAGTGCGTGCGGCAAGTGTCTTAAATGATACGGGGTATTTCACAGCGCTTTTGGTTAGCATGCCGGCTGTAGCGCCAATGGAACAATTAGCGCGGCTGGAAGCCCTGGACAGCATGTGGCAACGCGCAAAGAAAGATCCTGCTTTCCGTAACCAACTCGAAACCGCCCACTCTGCTGATGTTTATCGATATTTATTAATACATGTCAGCGATGCCGATCAGGATCCGGCCGTTGTGACGACGGCATTAAGTCACTTGATGGATTCGACCATTATACATGATAGCGCTACGCGAGCTGATGCAAGACAATTTTTACCTAAATATATTCGGACGTTCTCCCAACAGCCTACACGAGATCAACTGTTAGCTTCGCTTGTCGCGGAGTCGTGGCTGGGCGATACTGCCAAAACCCTTATTCCGATTCTTCGAATTGCGTATGATTCAGCAAATACATGGGGAGACCTCGAAGTACTTGATACGATCACCGAAATGACCCATAAACTTCAGGGACCAACGGCAGTACTCCCTGCGCGCATACCACGCCGGAGCCACATTGATTGGAACACTTTGGAATCGCTTCCACCGAAACTCATTATCAACCTCGAGCAAGCTTCTATTCAACTCCGCTTACTTACAGACGAGGCCCCTCTTACGGTGCTTAACATGGTAAAGCTGGCCCGTGAGCAATACTTTGCTGGACAAACCATTCATCGAGTCGTGCCAAATTTTGTAATTCAATCCGGCGACCCAACCGGTACGGGCTGGGGAGGACCAGGTTATACGATTCGTAGTGAGTTGACACCTCTTGAATATAGCCATGAGGGAGTGGTCGGTATGGCCCGGGATGGAAAAGATACCGAGGGCTCACAGTGGTTCATTACGGAATCACCCACTCCCCATCTCGATGCCAAGTATACCGTTTGGGCTGAAGTTGTTAATGGAATGGACGAGGTTTTAAAGCGTAAAGTCGGAGATAAGATCGATACGTTCATTCCCTTCCGTTAATGGCAGCAAAAATACTTGAAAAAATACGAAAGAAGGCCTCTAATTTAAAAGGAGGCCACGCTCGTATTGCGCTCGCCGATACGACCGACGAACGTATACTGAAAGCCGCCAAAGAAGCGGACGAATCTCGCCTGGCCGAAGTCATTCTTATTGGCGACCGTCAGACGATGGAGCATAAAGCATCGCAGGCGAATATATCGTTAGATAAGTTTGAAATTATTTCATCAAAGGAATACCATGAAATTAATAGGCTCGCCCGAGCCTATTACGCAAGAAGAGGTGAAAAGCTTACCTCTCTCGATGCTGCAAAAGAAGAGTTAGAATCGAATGAGCTACTCTTCGGGGCAACTTTGGTGGCAGCAGGAATAGTGGATGGCATGGTGGCCGGTTCGCTTTCAACGACGGGTGATGTTATTCGAGCAGCATTGAAAGGGATTGGGTTGGCCCCATCCGTCTCCGTGCTGTCGAGCATGTTTCTCATGGCCTTTCCTGAGATTCCGGGATATCGCGAACGAGAATTCTCATTAGCCTTTTCCGATTCCGGGGTTCTTATTGACCCAACAGCCGATCAATTGGCCGATGTTGCTATCATGACAGCAAAAACATTTGAAGCACTGACTGGCGATGAACCGCACGTCGCTATGCTTTCCTTTTCCACGAAAGGAAGCGCACATTCCAATTCAACCGAGAAAGTGCTGCAGGCAACTTCCATCGTACAAAGTAAAGAACCAGCTCTTGCTATCGACGGCGAACTTCAATTCGATGCCGCGTTCGTTCCAAGTGTGGGTGAACGTAAGGCGCCCGGCAGTCCTGTTGCAGGAAAAGCAAACGTTCTTATTTTCCCAAACCTTGACGCTGGTAATATTGGTTATAAGATCGCCGAACGATTGGGAATGGCGCATGCTATTGGTCCCATTCTACAGGGACTAAACCGACCTATGAACGACCTGTCACGCGGCGCAACGGTAAGCGATATCGTTAACATGATCGCCATTACCGCACTTCAATCGGCTGAATCGGATTAGAACGCGCAGAAATTGAACATTCTGGTAACAAACGATGACGGCATCAATTCGAGAGGCATCTACGAATTGGTCCTCTCGTTGCGAGAAATCGGAGATGTGATCGTTATTGCGCCGTTGGGCGAACAGTCCGCTGTCGGGCATGCTCTCACCGTAAGCTTGCCGTTACGGGTTACGGAATTTCACAAGAATGGTGATTTTTTCGGTTTCGCTGTTAGTGGTACTCCAGCCGATTGTGTAAAATTGGCATTACGCACTTTCCTCGATGAGGTGGGTTTGCCAAAACCTGATATTGTTGTAAGTGGTATAAATCACGGGCGCAATACGGCAGTTAACATTATATATTCGGGAACAGTGAGCGCAGCAACGGAAGCAACCGTTTTGGACGTCCCGGCCGTGGCAGTATCGCTAACGAGCTATCATCCCAATGCGGATTTCCGCCCGTCGGCCGAATTTATGAAGCACTTTACACCTGACGTGGCGCGACTTGGCCTCCCTCGCGGCACATTGCTCAATGTAAATGTCCCGCCACTACCACTTTCAGAGATTCGGGGCGTTTCCTATACACGCCAGGGCGCATCCTATTGGGAAGACGAGTTTGAAAAACGAATGGACCCCCAGGAACGCCCCTATTACTGGCTGAAGGGAAAATATATTTTAGAAGATACTGACGAAGATATTGATGATATTGCGATTCGAGAGAACCGGATCAGCATAACACCGATCCATTACGATCTTACTAATTACGGATTCCTCGAACAGCTTCGGTCATCCTGGCCGAAAAAATTCTGACCGTGTTCGTACTTAAAGAAACGCTTCGTTTTTTGCGCCATTCGTGGGCCTCATGGCTCATGAGCGTTCTGACTCTCGGCGTTGCGCTGGCTGTTAGCGGATTATTTGTCTTACTGGCCTGGAAAGCGCATGAAGGAATTGCTGCAATGCGATCGAACCTTGCCATTGAAGCCTTTTTCGATCCCGGCCTTTCTTCCAATGATGCGCAGAATATTGCAAATACTAATATCAAGACGCTGGCTGGAGTATCACGAGTGGAATTCATCTCAAAGGAACAAGCTCTAAATGATTACGCGTCATCGTCGGGAGAGAATGTCGAGCGAGTACTCGGCATGAATCCGCTGCCGGCGAGCGTGAAAGTATATCTTTCAAGGCCAGATGTAGGATCCGCTGCCAGTATTGAAAGTGCTCTTCGTGCTATTGAAGGCGTTCAAGATGTGCGGACGAATACTTCACTTTTGGCTGCAATGACAGAACGTGCCGGGGCGCTCGATAGAGTTGCCCTCATTGTTGGATCATTAATGATACTCTCCGCTTTGTTCTTCGCTCTCATCGCTGGACGGCATAATGTTGAACTGCGTAAGAATACGACTCATACATTTGCACTGCTCGGAGCATCAACATGGAGCACGAAAGCTCCGGTACTGATCGCTACTTCCCTGGGAGGAGTGTTCGGCGGCATTATTGCTACGCTCCTTCTTTTGGTGGTGCATTCGCAGCTTCTGGCAATAAATGCGGGGTTTTCTATTTCCATTGCAAAGAAAGAGATAATTATTGGCACTTTCTGCCTGGCTGCACTCGGACTTCTTATCGCTACTGCCGGAGCGCTTGGCAGCAACAGAAACCCCTCGCGAACCATCTGAAATTTAGCAAACGATTTCGGGGCAACAATTTCACGCTTTGTATTTGTTTAGAGCCGTGCAATTATAATCCCTTTAAAAAAGGCGATCCCACAACATGTCATATACACCTTATCGCGAGCCGTTCAGTGCATGGAACAAGCTGATACTCGCGTATCGCCGTCATTCCGGCTCCTGGGCATACATCCTCCACCGCCTGACCGGTATTGGCCTCGTAGCATATCTATTCATACACATTTGGGCCCTCTCTTCGCTAACGCATGGCCGCGCCGCGTTCGCTGAAGAAATGAAGACCTTTACGACTCCTCCATTTAAAGTCGGCGAATGGCTGCTCGGAGCGCTCGTAATGTTTCATGCCTTTAATGGAATTAGAATCGCAGTGGTCGATCTGGCCAATGGCGCAAAGTATCATAAAAAGCTGCTCGGCGCTGTCTGGGTAACCGGTGTCGCAGTTGTGGTCCTCATGTTTTTCCTCATTTTCAGCACTGATCTGTTCGCAAAATAATGGATACAACTAAGCAATTCGAAACAAGAAGCGAACGAGTGGTCCGCAGTTATTCACGCTCACGCCGCAGCGGCGCTCCCGCATGGTGGTTACAGCGAATCACCGGTCTTGCCTTGGTGATCCTTACCGTTGGACACTATATCTTAATGCACTATAACCCGGTAAGCGGCCACGATTATGGCGAAACGGCTTCGCGCCTTTCTTCGCCCTGGTTCAAAGGAATATATCTGGGCTTTATTACGATCGGTATGTATCACGGCCTTCAGGGCATTTGGAATATCGTCCGTGATTATAAGATGAAACCGCTCGTCGGCATGTCGATCTTCGGAGTTATTTTGGTGGCCGGTATCATTTTCGTAGCGGTCGGCTGGAATACGATCCTCACGTTCGACCCGCTTAAGCCATAAATGTAACAGTATGAGTAACGAGCAGTGAGCGATCACACTCGTTACTCGTTGCTCATCGCTCGTTACAATGACGCCCCTTACCGAACAACAATCGAAATACATTCGAGAGTTACTGCGTAGCGCTCGATCGCGGCGTGAGCATGGCGAATTTGTTATCGAAGGTCCCCATCTCCTAGAAGTAGCTCTTGAAAAGGCGCCTTTGCTTTTTTCTTTTTGCGCCGTTACGGCTACAGCAAGCGAAGAATACACTCGACTTATAGAGCGTGCTCAGGCGGCAGGAATTAAGGTCTATTCCCTCTCCAGCAAATTAGCGAATAGAATTTCCGACACGGAAGAGCCGCAGGGTATTTTCGCGGTGCTTAAGATCCCTCCCCCAACGAAGCGTAAGAGCAATATTATACTTGCACTCGATGCCATACAAGATCCCGGCAATGTCGGTACCATCCTTCGGACAGCAGCATGGTTTGGCATTCAGACTATTCTATTAGGAGAAGGGACAGCCGATGTGTACGCGCCTAAAGTCGTAAGAAGTACGCAAGGTGCCATTTTCGAAGTCTCTGCGGAATCCAATGTGAACTTACGAGAGAGCCTTTTAGAGTTGAAAAAGGAGACGTGGCAGATCATAGCTACCACGCTTTCTCACTCATCCAAGTCTATTTATGAGTTTGATTTTCGTGGGAAATGCGTAATACTACTGGGAAGTGAAGCTCGAGGAATTAGCGAGGAATTGTTAAAAATAGCGGACCAGCGCATTATTATTCCTCGATTTGGCACCGGAGAATCACTGAACGTCGCTTCCAGTGCTGCGATCATTCTCTCTGAAGCTCGGCGCCGGGGCTAAGCGCCGTCGGGCGACCTAATTTTGCGTCTTACCTGTTAAGACCGGCTACATTAGACCTGTTCGAGAGTGAACTCCGTATCAGTCGCATCCCCATCTGGCTCCCGAAGTGCCTCGTTTGGCCGAAACGACCGCCTGGCCGTTATAGCCGGGCCCTGTGTTATCGAAAACGAGCGCATACTTCGTACGGTCGCCGAGAAGCTCGTTCATCTTCAATCGAAACTGCCGATCGATTTTGTATTCAAATCATCGTATACGAAGGCAAACCGAACGAGCGGCGCAAGTTTTACTGGAATAGGGATTCACGCCGCACTGTCGTTATTGAGTACGATCCGCCAGGATTACGACCTTCCAGTGCTAAGCGACGTTCATACTCTTGAAGAAGTAGAGATAGCAGCCGAGGTTTGCGATGTGTTGCAAATACCAGCATTCCTTTCTCGGCAAACCGAACTTCTTCAAGCTGCAGGCAATACGAAGCGAGCCGTTCAGATCAAGAAAGGCCAGTTCATGGCTCCGGGCGACATGCGCTTCGCCAAGGCGAAAGTAGAAGCGACTGGTAATAACCGCGTCCTGCTTTGCGAACGCGGCACATTCTTCGGATACGGCGATCTTGTTGTCGATTTCCGTTCGCTCGTTACGATGCACGAGTTTGGAGCGCCCGTGATCTATGACGCGACGCATTCCGTGCAGCGTCCAAGCCAAAACGGAGAAAGTAGTGGTAATCGTGCATTTATTGCACCACTTGCCCGCGCCGCTATGGCTATTGGAATTGACGGACTATTTCTTGAAACGCATCCGAATCCGCAGGAGGCAAAGAGCGATAAGGACTCTCAATTACCGCTCGCCGATCTTGAAGCGTTGCTCGAAAACCTGTTGCGAATACGTGACGCCTTAACTGTGGAGGTTAAATGAGCGACGTCATTCAAAGCGCCCAAAAAACTTTCGAGGTCGAGCAAAGAGCTATCCGTGCAACAATAGATAAGCTTGATGAGACAGCGTTCGAGCGTGCCAGCTCATTGCTGTTGAGATCGACCGGGAGAATCATCATCACTGGCATTGGTAAGTCTGGGCATATTGCGAATAAAATCGCTTCCACATTGGCTTCCACGGGCACACCGGCATTCTTCCTCCACCCGGCCGAAGCCGCCCACGGCGATGTGGGTATGGTTCAAAAAGAGGACGTAGTGATCGTTCTTAGTAAAAGCGGGGCATCCGATGAGTTACTAATTCTTCTTCCTGCGTTGCGGCGCATTGGTGTTCCGATCGTCGCTATCACTTGTTCGCCAGAATCGAAATTAACGGAAACGGCCAGCGATTCAGGAGGAGCTATTCTGCTCGTCCATTGCGACGAAGAAGCTTGCCCTCACGATCTTGCACCTACAGCATCTACCACAGCTATGCTTGTGCTTGGAGATGCACTCGCAATTGCTCTTCTGCAAGAGAGAAATTTTAGCAGTGCTGATTTTGCACGTCTTCATCCCGCTGGTGCACTGGGGAAAAAACTTAACTTTTCCGTTAACGATCTAATGGCGCATGGATCTGCCGTCCCCTGCGTACCAGAGACCGCGACCATGAATCAAGTCATGATGGAAATGTCACGGAAGCGTTTCGGTGCTACCGCGGTTGAATCCAATGGCCGCCTCGTCGGCATCATTACAGATGGGGACTTGCGCAGGTACTTCGAATCGCACGGATCCGTCGATACCCACACGGTTTGCGCTAAAGACCTTATGTCGCCCAACCCACGCACGATCGCTTCGGGTACGCTTGCCATGGAGGCGCTCCGTCAAATGGAAGATAAAACACCGAAAGTGATGCAGCTTCTTGTTGTTAATTCGGAAGGCATCCTCGAAGGGATCATTCACATGCACGATATTGTGAAGGCAGGGATCAGCGGATGAGGAAATGGTCCTTCGTTGTGATCGCTATTATCTTTTTCGGATGCCAGGAGAGTCCGAAGGTTGAACCGAGTACAGCAAAAGGTCCTCCTCTGGGTACCGATAAGCCGTCGCAGATCAGCTATAATACTTCGATGAACTTCTCTTCCGGCGGAATGCTGCGAGCCATTTTACATGCTGGCCGCATTCAGCAATTCGACGTAAAGCGATATACTTGGCTCGATAGTGGCGTAAAAGTCGATTTTTACAATCGGGACGGCAAGCACTCGAGTGTGCTTACGTCACAACGTGCGCAAGTGAACGCGAACACTAATGATATGACCGCTTATGGCAATGTCCACATCGTTAGTGATTCCGGCACTACCGTCGATACCGATTCACTTCATTGGAGCAATCACGAGCAGACCCTTAACTCCGATGCGCGAGTTCATATCGTTGAAAAGTCAGGGCGCATAACGGATGGCCTCGGATTCGAGAGCGATCAAAATTTAGAGCATTATCATATTATGCATCCGATCATTGTCGCCCCATCGGGAAGCCTGCAAACACGGGGTAGTAACGGAGAGCCCACATTAAAACCGCAGACACCATCGGTTCCAGGTGCTGGGGCCGTAAGCCCATCGGCGCTTGGCAGGCCTTCTGCTTTTGATACGTTATCGAAGAAGAAATAGCGCTATTTGCGCTTTGTGGGTTTGCGTTTAGGAGGCTCCGATATGGCCACGTTCATCCCTTGATTCTTTTCTTGAAGCAGGTCATTCAGCATTGCCTTATCCGCGGCCGTTCCAAATTCTTCTATCAGTTTGAGTGCGGTAAGGACGTAGCCCTTCGTATGGACCGTGTGGTTGCGTATTACATCGAATGCGCGATCGATACCGGCGCGCCCGTTGGTCGACACCGTTTCCGGCGCATTCCCGGTATTGATGGATGCGGATTCTTGCGGGGTCATATGATTGTGTACGGACGGAAAAACAACCGTACGAACTAGCAGATGGTTTTTCTGAGGGCGGCAGCAAGATAATAATAAATCTTGTACGCGCAGTAAATTTCTACTACGGTTCAGAAAAAATCATTGTCTTTATCGTATTTTCGTGGATGTCTTTGAGGGTGGGGTTGTTCTTGCTTGAGGAGTTTGCCCTCCGCCTTCTAATTCATAATCGTAGGTTAAATTAGGATTGTATGTCGAATCTTCTGGCTGGACTAAATCCAGCGCAGCGTGAAGCCGTCTCTCACATGAACGGTCCGGTAATGATAGTAGCCGGGGCCGGTTCTGGAAAAACACGCGTGCTTACACATCGAATTGCCATGCTCATCGAGAGCGGCGTTCGTCCGTGGGAGATTCTGGCCCTCACCTTTACTAATAAGGCCGCAAATGAAATGAAGGAGCGTATTTCGGCCATGAGCACCAATGGCTCCTCTGAACTCGCCCGTGACCTGTGGATGGGCACGTTCCATTCTATCTTCGCTCGCATTCTTCGGCGTCACGCGAAGGAGATTGGCTACACATCGAGTTTCACGATCTATGACAGTGAAGACTCGCTTGGAGCGATCAAGCAGGTTATGAATGCGCTTTCCATATCGAAGGACCAATTTAATCCGAATGCAGTCCGTTCTCGGATTTCGAGTGCAAAAAACCAGCTTATTTCACCGACTGAGTATGAGCGTCTTGCTCGCGACCCCTTTGCCGAGCAAGTTGGAAAGATCTACCCAGCGTATACTCAAGCGCTTAAGATGGCGAACGCAATGGATTTCGATGATCTGTTATTAAAGACCATCGAGTTGGTCGATCGGAATCCTGAGACGCTCGATTATTATCAACAGAAGTTTCGGTTTATTCTTGTAGACGAGTATCAGGATACGAATCGAGCTCAATATGCGATCATAAAACGGCTCGCCGGAAAGTATAAGAATCTGACGGTCGTTGGCGATGACGCACAGTCGATCTATGCGTTTCGCGGAGCTGATATCAGCAATATTCTCGATTTCGAGCGCGATTACCCAGACGCAAAAACATTTCGGCTCGAGCAAAATTACCGCTCGACCAAATCCATCCTGGCTGCAGCGGACGAGCTTATAAAGAACAATAAGAGCCAAATTCCTAAAACGCTCTTTACGGAAAACGTTAAAGGAGAGCCGGTAAAAATCACACAATGCCTCGATGAGCGCGATGAAGCAAATGCCGTCGTGCGAATGATCGAGGAAGAGATCCGTAAATCCAAGCTGGATTTAAAGGACTTTGCCGTTCTCTATCGTACGAATGCACAAAGCCGCGCAATCGAAGATGGATTGCGACGGCAAGGAATTCCTTACACCATTATTGGAGGTACGGCCTTCTATAAACGTAAGGAAATCAAGGACGTGTTGGCCTATGTCCGTCTTCTTGTTAATCCAAACGATTCTGAAAGCTTGCTGCGGGTAATAAATTATCCGCCACGAGGTATTGGCGCTACCACAATGGAGCACATTGCTCTTTATGCACGAGACCACGACAAAGGCCTGATGGAAGCGCTTGATGCAATTGATTTTATCGGTACGGTCCAGAGCCGGGCAGTTCAACGCATTAAGGAGTTTACTCGCCTCATTCATAAGTATGCCGCAATGCGTGATAAAATGTCTCCGGGAGAGCTTCTTCGCGCGCTCATTGACGAAACGAATATCCTCCAGGAGCTAAAGCTCGAGAATACCATGGAGGCACTCGGGCGGCGCGAGAATATCCAGGAATTTCTTTCTGCCATTACAGACTATTTCCACGAAAAGCCCGACGCAACGTTGGAGTCCTTCCTGGAAGAGATCTCATTGGTTAGCGAAATAGATCAAGTTGATGGTACGAAGAACGTCGTAACTCTCATGACCCTTCATGCAGCGAAGGGGCTTGAATTTCCAATCGTTGCAATCACTGGGTTAGAGGATGGTTTATTCCCGAGCCAACCGATCGGCTCGAGCAGTCCAGGTGACTTGGAAGAAGAACGGCGCCTCTTTTATGTCGGAATTACCCGTGCAATGCGCAAATGCTTTGTGTACTATACGCTCGAGCGGCTTCGCTTTGGCGAAATGCAACGCATGATGCCTTCGCGGTTTATTGAGGAAATTGAGCGCTCCGGTGCGACCGAACATGTTACGAGCTTTGGCACTAAGCCACGGATCCGTGAGTCCTATTCTGAACGAGCCAACGATGTTTCTCATCTGCTTTCAGGTTCGCCGGTTATAAATGGTCGTACCTTCGCTCGCAAGCGGCGCGAACGGACAGTAGAGCGGACCTTCTATGATGAATCTGACACCAACTACTCTCAGATCGAAGATGCGTCCGGACTTAAACGCGGCACTCGTGTTTTTCACGAAACATTCGGCGAAGGACGTATTATTGAGGTCGCTGGAAACGGTGACAAAGCAAAAGCAACTGTTGAATTCCCTAAATTCGGACGCAAGAACCTCATGCTGAAGTTTGCAAACCTTAGGGTTCTTTAGCTAGCATATCTCTCGGAAAGACGGAACCTCAAACCTATCGTAGTCTCAGGCTCTCGGGGCTTTAGAGAGTATCATTCCAGGTACTTGCAACGGTTCTTGCTTGTGCTTTCCACGCTCCGTATGCCAGACGCGTTCTATTGCTGCATACATCTTTTCGACCGAAAGCCTATCAAGACAGAAATAATCAGGATTAACGCATTCTCCTCTAAAGAAGCATTTACACTGCGAATCCGGCTGAACGATCTCGCCTAATCCATACAGGTCACCAAATTCGTAGGGATTAAAAATATTATTGACGAGGACCAGTTTCTTTTTGAGAGCAATGGCGATATGCATACCCATCGTTACGCCAGTAACGATAAGATCGCATTGCTGCATCAGAGCTATGAACTGCTTAAGTTGGAAATAGCCGAGATATTGTGCACGTCCTCCGGTGCGATGATGGATCTCTCGATTGCGAGCATCTTCGTCGGGACCACCTAATAGGAGAACACCTTTACCGGAATCCAAAACCTGTTCTGCCAGCTTCACCCAATTCTCAATACTCCATAAACGTGATGTCCATCGTGCGCCCGCACCGGTGTTCATTCCGACGATTGGCTTCGATCGATCCAATCCAGGAAACACTTCAGGTTCGGGGGCTTCAATGATATATTCCTCGCCTTGAAATTTGTAGCCACATATCTCGAAGAGCTCTGTGGGATAATCTTTCCGGTTAGCAAGGCTGACGTCATCGAATATGCCAGTGGTAAATTTTTCCTGAGCCTTTTTAGAAGCCGGCTCTGCCTCGCCATATTTACCTAAGGTGAATCCCTCTTTGCGCGAAGCGTGAAGTCTCGATGCGAGTGCACACGCATAGTGGTCTTTATCGAGGTTGATCACACGCTCAAACTGGAGTGCCTCAAGAATATTAATGTTTTCCGAACTCCATTTCAGGATCCGGTCAACGTGAGAAGACGGTACGAGATCCGGTGAATGCGTAAGCCACCAAATACGCGCCTTGGGGTGCTCGGTTTTAAGTGGACGAAGAATCGGTGTTGTTCTCAGGACATCACCCGCAGCCCCCAGCTTAATGATGAGGACATTCTCTTTTATTGGATCGTAATATGGACAGCCATCACAGTGAACGCCTTCCTGCTTATTCGGACGGCATGGAATATCGCCACGAAAGTGACGGCAATCGGAATGATATAAAAGCGGATCCAAGAATAGTTAAGAATTACGAGTTAGCAAGGAAGCGTTGAGAGATGCACAGTGAATTCTTCACTAAGCCGCTATTAATCTTCGTTCTTAATATTAATTACCTGCGTGGCCGACGCTCTCCGCTGGGACGGCCGCCTACACGCGCTATGCGAGCCGCACGTGAAGCACGGCGCTCGCGCGCTTCAGCCGAGGGACGTCCTTTCTCCTTCTGGTACGTTAAATTCGCTCGTGATGCAGCGTTCTTAACGATCATCTCACCCAATAACCCGAGCGAGATGAGCTGAACGCCGACGAGAATGAGCAGGACACCCAGTTGTAGGATCGGTCTATTTGAAAGAGCGGTCTTGCCAAAGATCCATTCGATCGATACCCAAATGTCGATGACGAATCCTGCGATCGCTAGCAGTGTACCAATCGTGCCGAAGAGGTGAAGCGGACGCTTACCGTAACGGTTCGTAAAGACGATGCTGAGAAGATCGAGGAAGCCCTTGAAAAAGCGGCTCGATCCAAACTTCGACTTGCCAAATTTACGCGGATGATGCACGACCGGAATTTCCGTTACCCGGAATCCCTGCCAGTATGCAAGTGCTGGCAAATAACGATGAAGTTCTCCGTATACCTGGAGACTATCCGTTACTTCTTTCCGGTATGCTTTTAAGCCACAATTAAAATCATGCAGTTTGATACCACTAAAGAAGCTGGTAACAGAATTAAAAAACTTACTCGGACCCGTCTTGCTGATCGGGTCGTGCCGTTTTTTCTTCCACCCACTAACAAGATCGTATCCTTCTGCAAGCTTACCAATGAGGTTCACAAATTCATGAGGATCGTCCTGCAGATCGGCATCCATCGTAATAACGATACCGTGCTGGGCTTCGGCAAAACCGGCTGCAAGTGCGGCAGATTTACCGAGATTGCGACGAAATGTGATCACCGTCACTCGGGAACTGGTGGCTAAAATATCCTGAAGAATATCAGCAGAACGGTCCGTTGAGCCATCATTGATGTAAATGATCTCGTATTTCGGGCCGGCCAAGCGCAGACATTGCTGCTTAACAAGCGCCGTAAGTTCACGAAGCGACTCCTGTTCGTTATAGAGCGGCACCACAACGGAAATTCCAAGCTTTGAGGCAAGCGCTCGAGCTGAATCGCTACCCTTCTCTTCTACTTTTGAACTACGCGCCTCGAGTGACGGCCGCTGCACGGCTGGCGTCGCCTCACGACGGCGTACTTCTGGCTGTATGCGTTCCGGGCGTTGGCGGGGTCCACGATCTGCGGCCGTGACAACCTGCACTTCCTGTGGCCGCTCTCGGCGTTCTTCTCGAACCGCGCCCTCACGAACAGAACCTTCGCGACGAGTCTCTTGCGGTTTGCGTTCTTCACGTGGACGCCGTTCTTCTGGTCGGCGCTCTTCGCGCTGCCTCCGCTCTGGTCGTCCCTCTTCTGTCATGCGGCGTTCGCGCGGCTGCTCCGCTCGTGGCTCCTCCGAACGCTGACGTTGTTCTTGCGGCCGCTCAGTACTCTTACGAGCCAAACGCTCCGCGATAATATCTTTTTGCTCTTGAGAAACTTGCGGTTTTGGGTTGCTTTCGACTTCTTTTGCAATTTCCGTCTCACGCTCCGCAATATCCACTGACTGCTGAGGACGACGTTGCTCGCCTCTGCGAAGCGCGGCACGCTCCTGCTGGCGTAAACGGGCGCGCTCCCGGCTTGAAAGATTCTGGCTGCTGTCTTCCGACTGTTCGACCGACTCTTCCGCCATCGGCTCACTTGCTGGTGATTCGGCAGATGCAATCTCCTGCGATTTCGTGCTTTCTTCTATAATCGGAGCGATTACTGATGCTGTAGCCGACTCTTCGGTTTTTTCTACAGGAATTGCCTTGGGGGGCGCATTCTCGACATCGGAAGCATGGGCCATCGGGCGGGGAGCCGTTCCTGGTCCGGCCTTTCTGGCCAGCCGTTCGGCAATAATATCACGATAAGAACTCGCGGTTGCCGCCGGTGCACGACCGGATGAAGGCGGAATAGAAGCTTCGGAAGAAGAGAAGAGCTCTCCGGAATCGGGTTCCGGTGACCCCTGAACGGTCAATTGCTCGGTTTCTGACACTGGAGGGGCGGAAAGTGGGGACGGGCCTGTATTAGTAGTCTCCTGCCCATTCTCCGTTTGGAAATCGTCCTGCATAAAGTAATTTTTGGTTCTCAAAATGTGACCAGCGAGAATTCTTGCATCCGATCTCAAACTGGCCTTGGGGCGGATTTATCCGCGCCATCTATAACTGGCAGAATAGGGTAAACTAAGAAAATGTCACTTTAATTAGCTCTCCGCAAAAAATGATTTCATTTCGCAATGAGCTAATGGGAGAGCAAAAAGGGCTCTTGAATGGTTAGAACCAGGCTATTATGAAATCACTGCTCCGTCTGCTCCCCTATTTTTCGCGGTACAAAAAGATGTACCTGCGAGGCTTGGTGCTGGTCGTTTTTTCCTCACTGGCTCAGGTAATTTGGCCGAAAATTTTTGGCAGCGGTATCGATTCGATCCAAAAAGGCACCGCTACCGCCTCTTCCCTTTTAGAAGATGCGGGTATCATTGTAGTACTGGCCTTTATAAGCGGCTATCTATACTATCTGGTCCGGCAAAATATTATCGTTGCCAGTCGTCATATCGAATATGACCTCCGGAACGACCTGCTCGCACACGTGGAGCGCCTCTCGATGCGGTTTTTTCAGAACACACCGCAAGGTGAGGTCATGGCCTATGCGACGAATGATATCGATGCCGTTCGCTTCGTGGTTGGTCCATCGGTAATGTACTCGGCAGATACATTAACGACGTTCATTTGCGTGCTGGGCTTTATGCTCTCTCTTTCGCCGTGGCTTACGCTGCTAACGGTGATCCCTCTGCCACTCATGTCGATCGCAGTATATTTTATTGGCCGTAAAGTACATCCTCTCTTTGATGCGGTGCAAGCTCACTTTGCCGATCTCACCGCTCGAACAACTGAGAGCATCTCCGGTATTCGAGTGATCAGAGCATATGTACGCGAATCGTATGAGAAGTCGGTATTCAATAGTTTAGCGAAAGGCTACTTTGATAAGAACATGCGGCTCGCAAAAACACAAGGCCTGATGCAACCGCTTATCTTCGGCTTCATGGGCATATCCACCGTACTCCTGCTTTTGGTCGGAGGAGAGTTTATTATTCGCGGTCAAATGACCTTGGGCCAACTTTCCCAATTCATTGTCTACCTTGGAATGATGACATGGCCCTTCATCGCGCTGGGCTGGGTCACGAACATGGTACAACGCGGCGCCGCCAGTATGACACGGCTCATCCGACTATTTGAAACGGAGCCGGAGATTCAAAACTCGTCCAAGACCAACTGGCAGATCACTAGCCTGCGAGGCGAAATCGAATTTCAGAACGTCTCTTTCAAATATCGGCCAGAACTGCAGCCGGTGTTAAAAGATATCTCCTTACGAATTAAAGAAGGATCTACACTTGCCATCATTGGCCGCACCGGTTCCGGTAAAACTTCCTTCGTCAATCTTATTGCTCGTTTATATGACGCGACAGAAGGACTTGTTACAGTTGATGGACACGATATTCGGACGATACCACTCGAAGTATTGCGATCGCAAATCGGATTTGTCACTCAGGAGCCTTTTCTATTCTCCGAGACCATCTCAGAAAATATTGCTTTCGGCACACGCGAACTGATTCCCGCTAATGACTCCCGAAGAATACTGGGGACAACAACCCAGCAAGTGGATGGCTATCCAAAGCCAGCTAAGCTTTCACCGCTTGGTACGGAAGAAGCAGCACGGGCCGCAGACATCTACGATAATGTAATGGAATTCCCTGAGCAATTTCAGACGATGATCGGCGAGCGTGGCATTACTCTCTCTGGTGGTCAGAAACAACGAACGGCGATCGCTCGCGCTCTTGCTCGCAATCCACGTATTCTCGTACTAGATGATGCAATGTCGGCCGTTGATACCGCTACCGAAGAGCGCATTCTTCAAAATCTTCGAAGCGACTCACGGCCACGAACGACGATCTTAATTAGTCATCGGACCTCAACGGCGAGGGAAGCCGATATGATAATCGTACTCGATCATGGATCGATCGTGGAACAAGGCACTCATGCCGAGTTGCTTGAACGTGGGGGACATTATTACGATCTTTACAGACGCCAATTGCTCGAAGAGTCGCTCGAAAAGGCTTAGCGTCGGACAAGATATCCGCCAGGATTGAACGTCATCAAAAACTTTTCCATCGAGTGGTCGATAGCGAATTCAGTATGTGAATTCAAAAATTCGGCGATCGCTTCAGCTGGGCCGGGGCCAGACTCTGGGAGCACCGGATTGCCATTAATGTTCGTATCTTCAACGATAAGATAGCTGCCGCTCGTAACCATAGGAGCATATAACTCGAGCTCCTTGAAAACATGCTGCTTAGAGTGATCGGAGTCAAGAATTACAAGCACGTTCTTCTTGCCATTTGCCTTCTCACGAACGGCTTGAATGATCCCATCACTGGTTGAAGAGCCGTGTAAGTAAGTTATTCTGGGATGCTGAGGACGCTCTGGATATTTCTCGATATCAATCGTTACAATCTCTCCCGCACTATTCAAATCGCACATTGAGGCAAAAAAATGTGCTGTTCCCCCTTTGTAGGTACCCGTTTCAATAATGAGATCGGGCTTTACACGGACGATGATCTCCTGATAGATCCATAGGTCGAGTGGACACTTTAATACCTGTGTACCCTGCCACCAGGTATCACTCCATGTTTTGCCGGCAACACTTGAGTAATAATAGAGTTTGTGAAACTCCCGAATGATATTCCGCTCTTCTTTAGGATCAATGTAAAGCCGATGCAACACTTGCCGCTGTGCCTGGCGAAGCTTTTCCTTTATCGAACGAAGCATGGAGGACCGCCTTTCAGCTATGCGCTGGCCGTTGCAGTAGCCTCATGCGACGATCGGAACGCATAATAACTAAAGCCAAAGATAAACACGATATGAATCACAGTCCCTGCCATGGCGCTCGCGATGGAAAGAACATGGAGACTGTAAGAATACCAATCGATGGCGAGGCCGAGAACGTGCAAAAGAAGATTACCGATCAGCACTCCTCGAACGGCTGATGACCAGGAGGCATTAAACGTAAAAAAGTTGATAATACCTATTGCAAACAGATTCGTCCCAAAATAGCGAGCCCAGGTATTAGCTGCATCTGATGTGCCTTGAGCCATAAGTGCAGTTGTAAAACTATCGGGTGTTATCACTAGGGCAATCCCGAACGCGCCACTGACAACTGCGCTAAAGAGTAGAAAATGTTTGCGTTTCATAAATTTAGCCTTTATTAAAATCGGCCGGTGAATAACGGAGCACTCGTACGACATGTGCTTTCGGTCGAAGGATCGCTGGCACCATCATCTTCGCTTCATCGTGTGAATCGGCTTCTACGGTCGTCCAACCCGTGTGATCGCCATCCTTGCAGCCCCAATCCATGTGGGTAATATAACCTGCAGCATATACTTCATTGACAACTTTTGCACATTCTTCAGGGGTATGCGGCGACGCGATTATGTATCTATTCATGGCTGTAAAATACGAATTCTTATCTGTCGATAGTTAAAACGTTAATGCTTTCTCTTTTCTCCATATTCGACCATCTCTTTAATAGCCTTTTGCAGTCGCCTTTGCTTCGATTCCGGATTGCGATAATATGCTATTCCCCAAAGGTGGCCACGACGATGTGAGGGAGACATTTTTTCCCATCCCTCTCGAGCCTTGGGATTGCGCACAAATTCCGCTTCTAAGATCGGAGGTGGCTGCTCCTCCCCATCTCTCATTTCCATTAGTATTTCGGCAAGTTGCTCAATACGTTTTCGTTGCGTAGTGGGACTCTTAGCACCCATAACGTGATCAGCGAAATATTTTTGCATCGAATACGTAAGTTGATTATAATATTCGAGCAATCCTTTCTCTTCTGAGAGTACCTTTTTCAACGATGCCGGAATCGCTACTTTTCGCTCCTCCCTGTCAAACTCAATCGCCACTTGTAACACATCACCGAGTGAGACCTCGGCCGCTTTTTGCATGGCTTTATTTACAAGCAGAAAGTGTGGGCCATTCTTTCGAGGAAAGAGTGAAGTACGAAAAGGAAAGCCATTAACAGTACCGCGAACTGGAATCCTGCCTCCTTTGCCAAATACCTTTTTTACATCGAACGGTATATCTACGATCCGCCATCCTAACCCAGCAGCATTATCGCCGGAGGAAGACTCCAGTTTTTTTAATCGGGCTTTAAATTTCTTTTCCATATCTCCCGACGACATGAATTCTCACCCAATGAAGCGCTAATAGCCGGCAAGGCGCATCCAATAAAATGCCGTAATAATTAGGGCATGCTCGATCTCACCGGATCTTATGAGGTCTTCAATATTCCTTCGTGGTTCGATACGAACACGAATATTTTCATGCTCATCAAACTGCGTTTTGCCGGAGAGACGAACATTCGTAATAAGGTATGTATGACACTTATTTCGAATAAATGCTGGGTTCGGAGTAACTTCTCCGATCTTACGAAACTCACTGTTGGAGGTCCGCTCATAACCGGTTTCCTCCGTTAGCTCTCGCAGTGCGGCGTCTGCCGGGCTTTCATCACTATCAATAATACCACTTGGGATTTCCAGCTCGACCTTTTCACTACCTTGGCGAAATTGTTCGATCAGTACAATATCATCATTCTCCGTAAGCGCGATCACATTCACCCAATCGGGTGCATGAATAATGAAGAAATCGCCTTCCCGATCGGTGCCTTCTTCCTTGCGGTGATGCTCTTCAAGACTTAAGAACGGGCTTTTGGCAATGACATGTTTGCTTGTAGTTTTCCACTGAGGAATGGGTTCGTTTTCGTCAATCATTTAAATTACTTAGCATACCCTAATGCTTCTAACCCATAGTAACACAACATAGCGATCCCGCCGCTGGCGGGGATCGTTAATACCCACGCCCAGATAATGCGTGTGGCAACACCCCATCGTACTGCTGAAAGTCTACGTAGCGAGCCTACTCCCACGATCGCTCCCGTGATCGTATGGGTGGTCGAAACCGGCACGCCTAGTGCCGAAGCACCGAATAAGGATACTGAAGAAGCAAGTTCTGCGGCAAATCCACCGATCGGTTTTAACTCGGTAATGCGCATTCCCATCGTGCGGACGATCCTCCAGCCGCCAGACATCGTTCCAATACCCATCGAAAGATAGGCACAGAAGATAACCCACGTCGGAATTTCAAATGTCGGGATCAAATGATTTGCGAACAAAAGTCCAGCCACAATGCCCATTGTCTTCTGCGCATCGTTGGTGCCGTGACCGAGTGAATACGCGGCGGCAGAGACCAACTGTCCGTGCCTAAACCAGCGATCGACCGCCATTGGTGAACGCTTACGCGACAACCAGGTAACTAACAAAAAAATAAAAAATCCGAGTATAAGACCGAAGAGCGGGGCAAGAACGATAAAAAGAAGTGTCTTCGTCCAACCGGAAGCAATGATAACGCTGGTCGTGCCTGCTCTTGCTACGGCAGCTCCAGCATAAGCACCTACGAGCGCATGCGATGAACTTGTCGGAAGTCCAAGCCACCAGGTAATGATGTCCCATATAATTGCACCAAGCAGGGCAGCTAACACGACATACGTGGTGACAATACTAATATCCACCATGCCGGAGCCAACAGTCTTGGCAACCGCGGTACCAAACCCAAAGACCGCGACAAAATTAAAGAATGCAGCCCAAATGACGGCCTGCACTGGGGAAAGAACACGGGTCGAAACGACCGTTGCAATGGAGTTCGCCGCATCGTGAAAGCCGTTGAAAAAATCAAAGACGAACGCGATACAAACAACAATAATAATCAGAGTCACAGTAACCTACGCGTATTTGACTACCACGCCTTCAATCAAATTTGCAACATGCTCGCATTTGTCGATGGCTTCTTCAATATCAGAAAGAATTTCCTTAAGTTTGATCAGCTCGATAGGATCTTTCATCTCCTGAAAGAGTCGTGCGATCGCATTGTGGTAGATATCGTCGCCAGCATTCTCACATGTGTTCACGTGCTCACAAGCACGAAGGATCGTTTCATGATTCTTCATATCCCCAAGCATAGGTACGGCTATAGCCAAGTCCTCAACCGCATGCAACAGGGTGTCGGTCAGGTCGCGGCACTCCGGCGGGAATTCCTTCACTTCATAAAGCATGGTGCGAACCGCTACGTCCTCCATGAGATCGAGGATATCATCAATATCGGACGCCAAGGCGTGAATATCCTCTCGGTCGATGGGGGTAACGAAGGTCTTGGAAAGGTCAGCAAAAATATCGTGGGTGATCTGGTCCCCACGGTGCTCGGCGTCTTCGATCCGGGTGATCAGGATCTTGCGATCAGCCGTGCTTTTTGCATCCAGGAGCTTACGCAGGTCGGTCGCGGCCTCCTGAATGTTGGCAATATTGCTGGTAAATAAGTTAAAATATTGGTTCTCTTGAGGAAGGAGACGCCTGATAAATGTACCGAAGCCCATGAGCGATAAATGATCTTGCGCTGCAAAGTTACGACAATTCCGGTTCTTCTTTTTGGGAGTTGCTCGAAACGTGGTCCCGGTTCATTCGTAAATTTGAATATGAGCGCAAGTTCAACCGAACGTTTTTCATCACGAGTGGATGCTTATATAAAATACCGTCCGCATTATCCTTCGAGCGTTCTTTCCGCCCTCAAAGAACGGACTGGCCTCGTTCCGAGGCATATTATCGCAGATATTGGTTCGGGTACAGGATTCTCAGCTGAGCTATTTCTTAATAATAGCAACTTCGTTTATGGGATCGAGCCCAATAAAGAGATGCGCGAAGCTGGCGAGCGGTATCTTGCCACATACAAGAATTTTCGCAGTCTCAATGGAATAGCCGAGGCGACCACACTACCCGATCGCTCGGTCGATTACATTGTTGCCGGACAGGCATTTCATTGGTTTAAATTCGATGACGCATATCGCGAATTCAAACGAATTTTAAAGCCGGATGGCTGGCTGGTTATTTTATGGAATGATCGAGAAACGGATACGACCCCCTTTCTTATCGGGTACGAAAATCTATTACAGGAATTTGGTACTGATTATAATCAGATCAATCATCGAAATATTGATTCGAAACAAGTCCACGATTTTTATCGCGGAAAAGAGGTCATCGAACTACAGTTCGAGAATATTCAACGATTGGATTACGAAGGTGTCAAAGGCCGCCTGCTTTCCTCTTCCTACGTCCCTAATATGGAAGAGGCTGGCTATGAACCAATGATTGCTCGATTAAGAACGATATTCGATAAATATGCTATTGATGGGCATGTCGATATCAGATATCAAACCTTGCTCTACGCTGGCAAATTGTAATTGCAGGCAACCTCTTTTGGGTAGCATTGTTTGCTTTATAAATGTCTGAAACAGAATCTCCTCAAGTACCTCCGGTAAGTTCGGATGGTCTGGCCGATCTTGTCCGCGTAAAATTGTCGGAAGACGATCTTTCCTACGATGCCATTAAGAGCGCCATCTATGCCCATAGCCGATACCTTTATGAAAAAGGGCAATCTATTTCCAAGCTCCTTCTTTCGAAAGACTTATTTGAAATTTTGAACCGTCGCCTCGTGTTCAAGACCGCCGCGCATAAGGACTATCCCCATTTCATCACACCATACGGCAATTTGGAAGTGATCGAAATGGACGAAAACCTTGACGAGGCGCTTTCTTTCATAATTGAGCCGTAAGATTTCTCCCTTGCGGTTTCGAGAATTACTGCGGCAAAACGGCCGCTTTCTATAGCGATGAATATTATTGTTTGCGTCAGTCACGTTCCGGACACGACCACTCGAATCAATGTCGGAGCCGACAAAAAGTCGATGGACCCGGCCGGAGTAAAGTTTATTCTGAATCCATACGATGAGTTTGCTGTCGAGGAGGCGCTTCGCCTTCGCGATAAGTTTAAAGGCGAAGTAACTGCCATTTCGGTCGGTGCCGATAATGCAAAGGAAGCAATCCGCCAGGCACTTGCCATGGGCGCCGATAAAGGAATTCTTGTTAAAGGGGATAAAAGCGATTCTTTTCAAGTGGCTGATATGCTTGCAGCAGCGATCAAGCCGCTCAGTCCCGATCTTATCCTGCTTGGTAAGCAGTCGATCGACTTCGATGGTATGGAGATCGCTTCCATGCTTTCGGAGCTGCTCGATCTTCCAGCCGCCACCGTTGCTGTTGCTCTTAACATCGAGGGAAATAAGGCAACCGTTGAAAAGGAAGTCGAAGGCGGCCGCGAGACCATACAACTCGATATGCCATGTATTGTCGCAGCACAGAAGGGGTTAAATGAGCCACGGTATCCCTCGTTGCCGAACATCATGAAGGCGAAGCAAAAGCCAATACAGGAAGTTTCTGGTGCACCGGGAGCGAAACGAACCGAAATCGTTGAAATGACGAAGCCGGAGAAAAAGCGGGCTAATAAGATCGTAAAAATAGATGGGAATGCTTCACAAGCTGCCCATGAACTTGCACGGATGCTCCACGAAGAAGCAAAAATAATTTAATTCTCGCCCTCAACAAGAACGACTATGAATATCCTGGTTTATCTCGAAGAACGTAACGGGCGAATCCGTAAGCCGTCGTTAGAAGCTATTAGTGCGGCACATGCCTTAGGCGGGACCGTACACGCCGCAGTGATCGGCGCAGAAGCCAATGCACTCGTTGAGCAAGCAAAGACTTTGAATGTTCAGACGGTATTCGCCGCTTCTGATGCTCGCCTGGCAAAGTATTCTTCTCGTGCAACGGCTCGAGCACTCGCCGAGATCGCAAAGCAAGCTAATGCCGAAGTTGTTCTCGTCGGAGCCACGGGCCGTGGAAAGGACCTTGCTCCTCGAGCCGCTATTCGCCTTGAGGCCGGCTATGTACCTGATGTGACCGCCTTTACAAATTCTAATGGCGATATCGTTGCAACGCATCCCGTTTATGCCGGCAAGGCACAAATGAGCGTCCGGGTGACCACACCAGTCAAAGTATTTTCAACTCGCCCAAACCTCTGGAAACCATCGAAGGATGCTGCGGCCAGCACGCCAGCGGTGCAAAACGTTAGCGTCTCATTTCAGGATACAGATTTCAGCGAGCACACCACTGCTCTTACTTTATCGCAGGGCAAATTGGATGTTGCCGAGGCTGATATTATCGTTTCTGGTGGCCGAGGTATGCGGGGGCCGGAGCACTGGACACTTATCGAGAACCTTGCCGAAGCTTTCGGCGCTGCGACTGGTGCCTCACGTGCCGTGGTTGATGCTGGGTGGCGGCCTCATGCTGAACAAGTCGGCCAGACTGGCAAAACCGTCTCTCCAACTCTCTATGTGGCAATCGGTATTTCCGGCGCCGTCCAGCATTTAGCTGGCATGTCGAGTTCAAAGACGATCGTCGCAATCAATAAAGATGAGAATGCTCCGATCTTCTCTATTGCCGACTATGGCCTTGTTGGAGACGCATTCGAAGTGTTGCCTGCTCTGACGGAAGAGATCAAAAAGCTGAGATCACATTAAACATAGGTAAAAGTCTCAACGTAAAAGTTAAAAGCTGCGCTCACATAATGTGAGCGCAGCTTTTTTTACTTTAATAACTTAGTCGTTTATTCCCACACGGTAAATTTCACGACTGCATTCCCCAAACGGGCAAAGTAATCGCCCGAGTGTAAATTGCTGAGCAGCATACGCGCCTCCGATGTGCCGGCCATAAGGTCCACGGAACCGCATGGTCTGCCAAGCACATCAACTACCTGAATGGAGCGATTCATTGCTTCCGGATCGGCGGAAAGTATGATCCAGGGCGATTGAACTGAAGCCGCAAAGGAAATTTTTTCACCTTCCTGATTTTGTACGACACCATTGCCACCGCCACCATTCGACTGTGGAATCGGTATTTTTAACAATACATCCGAGGTAGCAAAGGCGTCGGAAGCTAATAGGTACGCGACGCGACCAGAAGGCATCGACGCTGCTACCGGGGTAAGCGTATCATTCGGACTACCGGCGGTCGGAAGCCGAGTCGAGGCCCAGGTGGCACCGTAATCGGTGGTAGCAAGTACGATAGGCTCATTCTGACGAAATGCAAAGCCCATTTTACCATTAAACGTAGCGACGGAAGCAGGTCCAGCAGAAGTATCGTAGGAGACTACGCTCTTCCACGTACGTCCCGAATCGGTTGAGCGATATACACTATCAGCGCCTGCCAGCCAGGACCCATCATCATTCCAATGCAGGAAATTCGCTGCAGAATCTGTTCTTAGCGATGAGAATTTAAAGCTCGTTCCACCATCCGTTGTGTAGGCTACATTGACCACATTCGTAGCGGAGTTTAGAGCGAGCAACATACCGCTCGTCGCACTCGGAAAGTAGAGATGGCTATAATTGACGTAATTATCCGATTTATAGATCGAAGCCCACGTCTGACCGCCGTTTGTCGTCTTGGCAATAAAATAACCTTCACCATTCGAAAGGCTTCCTGTTGCATAGCCGATAGAAACGCTGGGAAAATAAATATTCTGAAGCTGTAAAGTATTATTGATCGAATAAACCGTCCAGCTGGAGCCACCGTTGCTCGTGCTTAGCACAAACACAGAATTGTTTGGAGCCGTACCAGTGTCTACGGACACATAGCCGTTTTGAGGCGTTGGCCAGCTCATGTTGGTGGCAAAAGTACTTACAAAACCCGGAAAATTGATATTCGAAAAATCCGAGCCGGTATCCGCACTGCGTAGCATAGAGTGCGAATTACCCTGGACTGCACCAGCGAGGTATCCGATCGTATCCGTTGCGAAAACGACCTCTGTATACCCGCTTACCAAACTATTATTAATAACACGCCAGGATGGAACCTGTGAAAAAGCGCTCGTGACGGACAGGATTGTCACAACAGCACCCCAAAAAAACTTTCGCATAAACTATCCTTTCTTATATTGCGAAAATACGAAATAGTAAAAGCTGTGTTAAGAAACGATGGGCTTAGCTCATCTTCTGCTTTAAAAGATCAATAGTCGGGATTGGCGTCGGATCGGTACCCGCAAAAAGCCCCATATAAAGGCTGGTCCAATCTGCTAACGCGATAAGACTGAATATCCGCTCGAGGCGCGTTTCGCCTTCGGCAAATAACTCGGTAACCGGCACTTGCTTCGTACCCAATATTTCTTTAAGCGCGCTGAACCGCTTGGCCACCCGAGCATGGTCGTCCGCCTGAGACCGTAATAAAGCGACTGAAAAGTGCTGGACTAAATCTATTGGATGCCCCCATCCATTGATCTCGTTATGATTCATTTCCGGAAGGACATTCCCGAATGCTATATGCTTGGCATTCTCTTGTAACTGCCCACGCCACCGAAGCGAAATTGCTTCCAATTCCTGAGATGAGTAAAAGACCGGAATACGGTGCATCAGGTCGCCTGCAAGATGAAATGCAGTATTAGTATCTTCCAAATGTGCCGTTCCATACTGCTCCGCTAAAGAATCTAAAAAAGCGGCGAGCTTTTCCACATTTTGATTTTCGTTGGAAGTTAATCCTAACTTTTCAAGTGTCAAAAGCACCGGTACAAACGAAAATGCAAGCGCCGCACGAGGCTGCATTCCCGCACGCTGTGAAATAACCGGTAGCCCCAATTGTTTTGCTCGCTCCGCGAGCTTTCCACCGGTCGTAATGCACACGATCGCTAATTTTTTCTCGATAGCTTGTTCGAATGCCGAAAGCGTTTCTTCGGTATTCCCGGAATAGCTCGAAGCAATAACAAGTGTATTCGAATCGACAAAAGAAGGAAGATCGTAAGATCTGTTTACAACGATCGGGACAGGCAGCTTATTTGAAAGATACGATCGGACAAGATCGGCGCCGATAGCTGAACCGCCCATTCCAAGTACTACCACAGAACGAACATTTTGTGGCAACGAGGTACCTTTCAGTCCCACATTCGAAAACCCTATTGCTTCACGAATGTGCTCGCCCATGCGAGCAATATGACCAGCCATATCGCCAGAGTCGATCCGGCGAATATCTTCTGAAGTGATCCGGTGTACAAAGCTCATAGATTACTGGCCGAGTTGTTTGCGAAGTGCCTGTATTTGAGTAAATTTTTCGTTTGCTGCGATGGCGATCGATTTATCCCGATCGCTTAATTCCTCAATGTTTGCGTCTAAATCTGGTGTAAGCCGTAGCGCAGCATCGAGAAACTGCTTCGCACTCTCTTTATCACCATGTTGCAATCTCGTCTGCGCATAGCTTACCATCGGAATGGCCTGAAGTAGGCGTGAATCATCCGTATAGTAATCACGCTTACGATAAGACTTATCTCTCCACCGAATTTTCGGCGCTAGTATATCGAAGGTAGTATCTCTCGGTACCAAACGATACGCGATACCGCCAGGCACCACTTTCATATGTGGTGCAAAAAGGTCGTCCCGTTCATCGACCATTTCTTGCGTAATAAAGATCGGACGATCCAGATTGCGTTCGACCAATGCAGAAGTAAATTGCTCATAGGCGGGAGCGATCGCGCCTTCGTTGAACGGTTCACCTCGATCGAACGCCCACAGATAGTGAAGGAAATTATCCATCTCCGGCTTTACTTTGCCGAAAACAGTGGGTGCTCGTTTTATAAGCTCTGCATAATACCATGGTCTATCACGGAGCATCGCTTTATCGATCACCAGTACGTCCGGCCGAAGATGTTCGACTAATTGAAAGTAAAAAGCTCCGCTTACCCAAAAATCCCACTGTGTGGAGAAAATTATAGCGTTAGGCGGCAAATTAGTGAGGACATTTTTAGTATAGTCCTCAACCATGTAATTGCCACTTTCATCAACATCCTTATAGTTTCCTGCTATCTCGATCGTCCCAAGAAGGATCACTATCGCTGCTAGCACATATTCTTTTTTGATCGTCGATGCATATCTCGCTATAGCAATCGCCCCTGCACCGATCCATAGCGAGATCGCAAGATAAGCCAGCAAGAAGTATGAATCAATATCGTGAATGTCGTAATTGATCGAATAAAGAAGACAACCGAAAAAGAGAAGAAGCGTAAAGGCAAGAATGTGAGTTCGCCGCACGCTTGCAGACATGAACATCTGCCACACTCCGGCAAGCGCTATTATTGCACCTAGGATCGTAAACTCTTTGGGCACTCTCGACCAGAAATATGCCCACTGTTTGGCAGCCGCACCTGAACCGCTGAACATCCAAATTTTGTACTGGCCACCGGTTACATGACGCAGAAAGGCACCCCAAGTTGTCGGATGTCCCCAATCCATGATTGGATACATCGCAGATCGGATGGGGAGATAAATATAAACTGCCAGACCGATGATAAAAAAAGGTGCTAACTTAATAATTCTTCGCCAGGCAGATCCTGCAAAGCCGTAGCGGGCGAAGAACATGTAGAGTGTCGCAGGAGCGATAAGAATTGTCGTCATGTGGTTCGCAAAGCTGAGCCCCAGCGTTAATGCGAACAATTTTCCATCCCGTGCAACATTCTCGTCTTCTTCCTGGCGAAGCATTCTTAAAAAGAAGGTCAATACTATCGGCACCATACAGAGATGCACCGGATAGACTTCGATCGAAGTCGATTGATCCCACCAGGTTGCACTGAAAGCCGCCGCTACCCCTGAAGCAGACGCCGCAAGTATTGCTAAGGGTAGTGGACGGAGAGTAAACGACGTCGCTTTATTTAAAGAACCCTTATTGGTATTTTCCATTAAGCGTCGGCTTTTATTTTTTGTCGACGCCCCTTTACTCTCGACTCTCTTCTCTTTAATCCCGATACGCTCCGGCATCCAATATTGGAATAATTCGGTCGCGAGAAAGACGATCCCTCCAGCACCCAGCGCCGTGAAAAACGCTGCCATGATATTCAGGTGAAGTATTGCTGAGCCCGCGATGGGAAGATGCGCGAAGATCCATCCGATCAGTGTGAATAATGGATAGCCTGTTGGATGCGCAATACCAAGTGTGGTACAGACCGTTGCCAGTTCACCGGCATCGATCCAATCGACACTTGGCGCCAGTGTTTGAAGGTATATAACAAACGCAACCAACGCCACAAGAATGGCGAAATATACAGGACGGGAGAGTAGCCTTTCGAATATCGTCACAGACCGAATTAAACCACCCTTATAACTCCGAGAGTGCCCTTATCGCCAGATAAGCCTGCATAGCCGCCCCGGCCTTCAATGCCGATTCGTCGATAGTAAAATGATCGTTGTGAATGTCGGCCGTAATTCCAGCCGCTTCATTGCGAATTCCGAGGCGATAAAATGTCCCTGGCACTTTTTCTAAATAATAAGCAAAATCTTCTGCTCCCATTAAGCGCTCGGCTTGGAATACTCGTTCTGGACCGAATAATTGCAGTGCACAGGACTCGGCGAACATGGTTTCTTTCTCGTCATTGACAAGAACGGGATACCCCAGATCGATATGAATATCCGCTTCCGCCCGGGCCGAATAGCAAATTCCATTTACGATCTCATGGACTCGCTTATGCGCAAATTCTCGCCACTCTTTGGACATTGCACGAAGAGTGCCTACTAACTTTACTTCATTCGGAATAATATTCGGAGCAAATCCTCCGTGAATGCTACCGATCGTAATAACGCCTTGTGCAAATGGATCGAGATTGCGCGATACCAACGTCTGCAGTGCTAAGATGACTTGCGCACTTACGATTACGGGATCGATCGCATGATGTGGACGAGCGCCGTGACCTGATTTGCCTTTTATGGTGATATAAAGCTCATCAGCGCTTGCCATCATCTCACCGGCACAAAATCCGACGGCACCAGCATCAGCCTGCGAAAGCACGTGTAACCCAAATACTTTTGAGACGCCTTCCAACGCACCATCTTCTATCATATATGGTGCTCCACCAGGATTCCGCTCTTCGCTCGGCTGGAAAAGGAATCGTACTTCACCATTGAGTTCATCCCGCAGTTCGGAGAGGATCATCGCTGCACCCAAACCAATTGCGGTATGGGCATCATGTCCACAGGCGTGCATTTTGCCAGGATTTTTTGACGCAAATGGAAGCCCTGTTGCCTCTTGGATCGGCAGCGCATCCATATCGCTGCGAAGCGCGACAGCTTTACCGCTCTTCTTTCCTTTTAAGCTGGCAACGATACCCGTCCGAGCCACACCGCGCTTTACATCCAAGCCGATTTTTTCCAGTGTTTCCGCAACCAATACACCCGTCTTAATTTCTTCGAATGCCAGCTCGGGGTGCTCATGGATAGTCCGGCGAAGGCGAACGACTTCTGGAAAATATTTTTCGGAAAGCGATGTGATCTTCTGTTCTAACGACATACTCTTGTTCCAGGTAACAGGTGATGAGTAACGAGTAATTTTTACTTCTCGTTTTCCTCCTATTCTTCACCTATTTCAGTACCTGGCCACTGGGAATAGCAACGACGCTAATTCCTGCGACTTTGGTAGCAAAAAACGCAAAGGCAGTTCCATAATTGGAGCTGCCCTCTTATGCGTTATTAACATTTATCGTTGAATTACGACTCGCTGTATAAAGCGCTCACCAGCATCCGAGGCAATATCGAGAATGTAGATACCTTCCGCAATGTGACTGAAATCCAGTTGCTGCTCCGCTACTTCACCGAGGTGAGCTTGAACTACATCCGTGACAGCCCGACCCAAGAGGTTACGCAAGGTGAACGTTAGCGTGCGTGGGGCATGAAGCGTGAGATGAACAGACAATCTGCCCTTCGATGGATTGGGATAAATATCGGCGCTTTCGATCGCACCGCGCATTGCGTTTATGGATAACGCGTAGTGTGGCTTGCTTCCATCTCGAGTTGTCTGGGCTAGTACATGGTTGCGAATGGAATCTGGCAATATTGCAAGGAAGTCGGGTGTCGGCCTATACCAAAAAATAAAGTCTTCTCTACTGCTCAGACCATGATGTATAGACTTCGGAAGGATAATCGGCACTAATTTATCTATTTCCCTATATGCCTTTTTCATAGCACTATCCAAATCCTTTATGTTATCTCCAATATTGAATACACCGTCAGGCGCAAACGAGCGCTTAGTGCCAATGCCATCTGTTATGAAGATCGGTCTAAAATTAGGAGTGCCTATATTATATATTTTCCTGGAATCCAGAATAAGATTATGCCAACCTCCCTTGCGACCGAATCTATCAAAGGTGATGAAAGAATTAGGAAATGCCTTGTAGTAATATCCCGCATTCGAATCATTGCTTTCAATTCCAATTTTTGCAAGTTCGGAATCACTCAGAGTATAGGCAGAAAAAGATAACTGCTGTGAATCTCCAATCGGATTGCTAAAAGCGGAAATTGCGGGTTCCACGTATTCAACGTCAGGATTCATCGCATCCTTATCTATAGGGTAGTCGTCCTTTGGACGTGCGTTTTCCACCCATATTCTTCTTGTTCTTTGGTCACCATTCCTTTCTTTCACAGTCACGAGATACATACCGGAGGAAAGAGAACTCGTGTTTATCCTGACAATATTGTCTCCGGCAACACCATACTGATATATGATTTTTAAGACTTTACCGGTGAGGTTTTGAATTTGAATTTGCACCTCCTGCGCTTCTTCAAGGCAATAAGTGAGCTCTGCAATATTCGTAATTCCACTAGGAGTATTCAAACATTGCGCACCATTGGCCTGGTATTCGTTGAACAACCTAACCTGAGAGTCAGGTAGCATCGCAAACAACTCTGCACTTGGTTTATACCAAAGAATGAAATCTTTGCCCTCTCCATGTGTATGTACGATGACAGGCACCAAATCATTGATATGTGCCATAATAGAATGAAGTCGTTGAATGACAGTGCTGTTCTCTTCGTGGTCGATCTTTTCGTTCAGGTCCTTAACGGTAATCGTATCCACTGTAATGGTTAGAGTCTTTGGCCAAGCGATTGTCGGTTTGGCCTGAGCACTTCCATCATAATAGTGAGCAAGTTGCATTATTGCATCAACCACACTGTCTGATAGTTTACCGATATGTTGACGCATGAGTGGCCAGAGGCGAGGTGGAAAGTCCTTGGCTATCTGTATTTTTACTGTATCATGTTCGACATGATCGTCATCGGTTCGGCTTACGGAGTTAAATCCTAAGGCATAATATCCCGGTACAGCCGGCCTTTTAAGCCATTCGTGGATCTTTTCCATCATCTCATTACTGCCGACCATTCCCCACTCTTTCGTCTTTCCTTCCTCAATATGGTAGGCAACACCTTGTCCATTATCGAATGTAGCAAGGACGGGAAAGAACTTTGGAACTTGCATGGACTGTGGAGAAACTGAGTTACCTCCGCCAACACTATGTGCTGACATCTCCCAAGCTTCCACTTTGTTATCGGAAGTGTAATAGTAACATCGAACCGAATCATCCTTTGTTACAGCGACGCCGATCTTTGCTAACTGCTCTTCAGTGAGATCAAAATAATATTGTTCTCCGCTTGCTGACCAGGGTCCACGTGTGTCTGTTATTGCAACGTGCTCTGTTTTTGCAAGCGTAGCACTTATTGATTTCAAGCTGGCTAAAGGCACTTCCTGCTTTGAACGAGCGGACTGTAGGGCCGGCCCGGCTGTCACATGAGGAGCCGGTTTTTGTAGCCCCCCATTTGCTCCGATATAGAGCAACACTCCTAATCCTGCGATTCCTATCGTTGACATGATAATTCTCCTAACGGTCTTAGTTTTAAGTGACTGGTTAGACAGCATGTCACGCTGGGAAAGGAGTCGATCGATCTCAAGCGAAGAAAGAAGAGGCTGCTCCTCCCGATAGCTCGCGAAGAGTGGTGCTAGTTCTTCCGAAGGATGAAGGTTATTGTCTTGTGTCTTCATGCTTTCTCCCGAATGAGATATGCGACCTGAGTACGCTTAAAGGATGAGAGTGAAGATGCCGAGGTGGCGGCCGATGCCGGCATAGCATCCTGAGGAGATTCCCGCTCGCCTAAGAGTATCGCAAGTTGCTCGCGACCCCGTGCGATACGCGACTTCACCCCTGATAGCGATCCTCCTTGTATCTCGACGATCTCTTTCAAAGATAATCCTGAAATCTCAAAGAGGATCACGGCTTCTCGTTGCTTCTCTGGCAGTTTTGTCAGGGCGCGATCGAGAAATTCGGTATCAACTTTGACTTCCGGCGACGGAGATCGGTGATCCACAATTTGATCGGCTTCCTTACTTAATACACCCCACCACTTTTTCCGGCGTGATCGACGGTAGTATAACCGTCGCGTCGTAGTAAAGGCGTAGCTTGTAAAGGCCTCCGGTGCCCGCAATCCCTCAAAATTTTCGTAGCAAAGAAGGAGCGCGTCGGCAAGCAAATCCCGGCCATCTTCTACATCCATCGTTAACGCATGAGCATAGCGCGAAAGCTTGTTCAGGCATGGCTCAAGTAGAGCCATAAACCTCACATGCTTTTCGCTATTTCGTTTCAGGTCTTGTTGGTCCTGTTGTTTCATGCTGCTTGTTGCACTGGATTTTAAGCCCCAGTGCATCCGATGCAATGACCGGTCACGTTATCGGATATGTATAGGAGAGACACAACCCAGAAAAAAGTCGCATGGACCGCAAGACGCTTCTACTTCGCCCTACTCTCGATTATTGCGACCGACTGTTGAGGATCATCTATCAAAAACTCATGGCCACAACCTGCCATAATTTCGACGGTCATTTGAGGGAACATTTCCTTCAAACGAGAAATATCCTCTTCACGAAACGCCGAATTACCGGGCTCACCCACTATAAGCGTCAAGCGGGAAGCAACTGGCTTTAGAAAATTGGAAACATCTGTATACTCCGCCTCACGCACGATTCCATCGAGCAGGCCAGTGGACGTGCTATACTCTGAGTTTGCAAGAACATGTTGCTTCCAACCCTCATCGTATGGAGGATATAATGGGGGAAAATCACCGATAAAAAAGTGTCGGACACTTGCTTTTATCATCGGCAATGCACGAGCAGCGATAGAGCCCCCGGTTGAATGACCGAACAATACCACTTCCTTCAATCCAAAATGATCGATGACTGCCGCAACGTCAGAGGCTTGATGTTCGACTTTCCATCCGGTCAGCGGCGCGCCGCTCTTGCCGCGGCCCCGAAGGCTTATAATTATTGTCCGTTTCGTAAGATGCTGCTCGACATTCTGAGCAACATCCTCAGCGGAATTGATCATGCCTGGGACTATTACAACCGGAGTTCCTCCAACAGAAGCATTGTATTCGATACAATGAATCGGGACTCCGTAATTATCGATCACATATTCTACTTTTTCCATACGAGAGTTTTAGCGCTTCATTGGTTTAAGTGTAAGTCGCTTCGTTGAAGTTTTCTTCGTAGAGTCTTTAAGAACTTCACTAACAGTTGGTTCTGTAACAATATGAATTGGCACCAGAATTCGGCGCAATTCTTTCACGATCTGTTCTACCGATTCCTCTTGCCGTTCGTTAAGATAAACGATCGTACTTCCCTTTCTACGACTCTCTTCGACCCACCGCGAAAGTATACGCATTTCATCGATCTCCGGCTTACCACACTCGGGTGGAATGGCCGCCGTAGGCCCGAAGTACATTCTTAGTTGCCTCTCCAACCACGATCGAGCAATATCTAAATTCAAGACACCCAATATCTTTTGCTTTATAAGGCGGCCATAGCGCACAAAAAGCACTTCACATTCACCGTTCGCGGTCGGATTCAAAATGACATAGTCGCTGGCGCTAACACTCGCTGATGGCCGCTCTCCGGAACCGAGCACTCGCTGTAACTCGATCAATCTAAACTTTAGAAACTGTGCCTCTTCAAAGTCGAGACGTTCCGCTGCGGCCATCATCATTTTTTCGACCATCGCAAGAATTCCTTCATGGCCGGCAGCAAGGAACTCCTGCAGGCGCTTTACTTCAAGGCGATAGTCTCCCTCACTTTGCAGCAAGGCGCATGGAGCATCACAACGCTTGATCTCGTAATAGATACAGGGCTTAACATCAGCACCGATCCTGAATTTATCACCGCACTCTCGAAGCTTAAACGCTCGATTCAAAATTTCAATAAGCGCCTCGGTAGCCTCCCTCGATTTAAACGGACCGTAATATTCACCGCCATCTTCTGCTGGCTCTCGAGCGAACGATAGCGTTGGAAAGGCTTCATTCAAACTAAGGCGAACAAAGCTCTGCGGCTTATACCACCGCTCCATCGAGTTAAAGCGCGGACGGAATTCCTTGATCTTCTTACTCTCGAGTAAAAGTGCCGAAAGCTCACTGCCGGTCTCCTCGAACGTAATATCCTTTGCAAGACGCATGAGTTGCGTAAGCTTTGTCCCTTCCGTATTAGCTCGAGAAAAATAAGAAGAGACCCGATCTCGTAAATTCTTCGCCTTGCCGACATACAGCACCTCACCCGATGCGTTCATCATCGTGTAGACGCCGGGCCGCTCCGGGAATGCTCGTACTTTCTCCCGAAGGGACAAGTGGCGCTTCGTCTGCCTTCGGCCATAATTCGGCCGCACAAATTGAAGCCGCAGAAAATCCTGGAGCGAATGGATATCCAATTCAGCGGCCAGGTCGATAAAGCGAGAAAGAACTTTGGCCGTCGCTTCGGCATCTTCCAGCGCTCGATGTTGCTTCGCATTACGAATTCCGAAATAGGCTTGCACGCTTTCGAGCGATTTGCTTCGAAGTTGCGGAAGCAATCGGCGGGCAAGTCGACAGGTACACAGTAAGTGCTGGGCTCCTGCCGCATCAGAAAGCGTAAGCTCCTGGTTGGCGCGAGTAAATGACTCGACGAGAAATCCGTAGTCGAACTTCACATTGTGCCCGGTGAGAACAAACGCATCTTGCTTCGATAGAAACTGCTGGATCCCAGGCAATGCATCTTCGAATCGAGGTTGGCCGTATACCATCGCATTCGAGATACCCGTATGATGCGTTATAAATGCTGGAATGAACTGCTCCGGATTTAAGAGTTGCTGATACGACTCTACGATCTTGCCACCTTCTACTCGTACTAGACCGATCTCGGTGATGCGGTGGCGCGTCGAACTGAGCCCCGTCGTTTCAACGTCGACAACAACAAACGAGGTATCACGGACTAACATTGTGCTTCGGACGCTTTAATAATACCGGCTGCTCTGGTTTGCGACGAAGAATAAAACGAAGGCTGCTCGGCTCCGACGATAAGAATGTCAGACCCTTCGGAAGATCGACGATCGGCTCGACGGCGTGGGCCGTATCGAAAACAAATGGAGTATACGAAACGTGAGCATGAATCGCATCGGAAGAAAGCTTCGCCAGGTCTTGTACACCACCTCGTACCATCACATTGATCGCGCCAGGTATTAATACTACATCAAACTGTGGAGGCAACGCTTCGACCGTAACAGGAATATTCGTCATCCTCCGCTCGCCCAGCGCTTGCACGGCTACATGGATAGCAATTTTCGAGCTTGGAATTGTAAGAAAATTATCGAGCGAATCACTAAGTGGAAGGGAGCTTTCAACATCTTCCTTTACATCGCTCGCAACGAGCACCTGGGTCGGGATCGTATTTAAAGAATCGAGAATCGTTTGCGAGCCCGTAACCATAACCGTTCTGGGAGCAATTTGCGGCTCACCAACTACAGTGTAGCCCTTCGCTGGCACTACGTCCAATTGCGGCACAACGGTCAGCCGCTTTTCGATCGCTTTGCCAAACTGTAGCTGGAGTGAATCGGGATCGACCTTCATGACGCGCAATTCGCTCGGCAGCATCGCAGCATTCGCGATCTCATCGCTATGTAAAACGAGTGGAGTCGCTGGCTGAACCGACCGATCCGTAAGATCGAATCGGAAATCCGCATTCTTCGTAAAACTCATCAGTATGATCTGCCACCCGGCACCACGCACCCGAGCATGAAGACGCTCGGGAAGACCTGAAGTGAGTGCAAATCCCTTCGGGGCACTGAGCTTTATAGGCAGATCGACGTCCGCTTCGTATGCCGCTGAAAGACGGACATAGGCCCACAAGAGCGCCGAAAAAACAAAGGCGCCGAAAAAGATCAGAATGGAGCGAGCGAGACTCAAGTTGCGTACTAAATACCAAGTATCGAGTATTGGAAATTATATCGAATCGATGCCCTCAACGTCTGCATCCATCGACGATAATTTTCGCCAGACCCGATCGTTTACTTCGAATGAGAACCCACGTCCCGCCAAAAACGTGTACAATTTCTGCTTGCGCTTTCTATTATCACCCTCGCTTTTTAGGATACGAGGCCAACGCTTCTCGGCAGCTTTTAACGCTCGGTCCTCATCGCTTTCCTCGCCATTCAATTCAGCGATCGCCTGCTCGATCGTTTCCTTATCAATTCCCTTCTGCGACATTCCGAACGCCAATTGCTTCGAAGAGATCGGCTTTCGGGCGAGCTTATCATGAACGAACGCTCGGGACCACGCCTCATCATCGATCAGCTTATGCTCCAGAAGAAATTCGATGACCTTTCCAATAATACCATCGGGGATGTCATCCTTTCGAAGTCGATCTCGTATCTCCTTCTCACTTCGAGCGCGATAGTTCAGGAAGCCAAGAGCGATCCGTTTGGACTCGACAAAAAGATCGAAGTCCGATATCTTTTCAAAGAGCTCACGGTCGATGTAATCGCCTTTACGAAGGCGAAACTCGGCAATAGTCTGATCGCAAACGCCGAAGGCAAACTCACCATCTAAAAAGATAGAGGCTCGGCTCTTATCCTTTTTCTGACGAACGATAGAGGTGATCTTGCCTTCCATACCGTTGTAAAAGTCAGTGGCTCAGCATTTATCTTCTGTTCCACTGCGGCGCTGCCATTACTTTTTCTTCTTCTCCTCGATCACTCCGCCGACAGCGACATTACCATTAGCCATTACACCATTCGATGGCGTGATCGAAATTCCAAGCTTCTCTCGGACGGCACCTTCGACTTTCGAGAACGAATCCGCATTCTCTTTAAGGAACACCTTCACTGAATCGCGGCCCTGACCGATACGCTCACCTTCGAACGAGAACCACGAGCCTGACTTCTGAATGATATTATTCTCGATCGCTACGTCGATCATGTCACCCATCTTCGAAATGCCCTCGTTGTAGAGCACGTCGAACTCCACTTCGCGGAAGGGCGGCGCCAGCTTGTTCTTCACGACCTTAACGCGCACACGGTTACCGATAATATCCGTTCCCTCTTTGATCACATCGCGGCGGCGAATATCGAGGCGGACCGAGGCATAGAACTTCAGTGCATTACCGCCCGTCGTCGTCTCCGGATTACCATAGAGCACGCCGATCTTCGAGCGAAGCTGGTTCGTGAAGATGACCGTCGTGCCGGACTTACCGATGACCGCCGTGATCTTACGCATCGCCTGGGACATCAGGCGCGCCTGCGCGCCCATTTGGGCATCGCCCATCTCACCTTCAATTTCTGCTCGTGGCGTAAGCGCGGCAACGGAATCAACAATGATGACATCGAGCGCAGCCGAACGAACGAGCTGCTCTAAGATATCGAGCGCTTGCTCGCCGAACTCCGGCTGGGAAAGAATAAGCTCGTCCGCATTGACGCCGAGCCGGCGCGCATAGTTGACATCCAGCGCATGCTCGGCATCGATAAACGCCGCATTACCACCGCGCTTCTGGGCCTCGGCGATAATGTGGAGACAGAGGGTCGTTTTACCAGAGGATTCCGGTCCGAAGATCTCGATGATACGTCCGCGCGGCACACCGCCAATACCGATCGCGGCATCCACCGACAGCGAACCCGTCGGGATCACATCGACCTTGACGTGCGGCTGATCGCCAAGACGCATGACCGATCCCTTACCATGGTTCTTTTCGATCGCGTCCATCGCGATGGAAAGTGCACGTTTACGAGCTTCTTTAGTTGCCTGGTCGAGTGACATAGTTTCTCCGTGTTGCGAGCGTTTAAGCTAAAGTCAAAAAAATTTGATTTTGTGTTTTGTTTGCGATTCATTAATCGCGTTGGCTTTCTCGATTTTTATTGCGAAAAGCCGATTTGGACCATGATTCCTATTTCTCATCAATCGTCCTTACGAATAGGTGCCCATCATCCACAAGAACAATATACGAACAAATCCGCCGCGACCATTGGTGCCGGGATTGGCACCGAAAAATCGAGGGATGAATCGCGAGTGGTGAGTGCTGAACGGTGAGTGATGAACGCTGAATGGAAGTGAAGAAGAGCTGTAACTTCCTGATTCCCCCTTTGGGGAATTTCATTCTCCATTCTCAACTCTCCGTTCTCCACTAGCCATTCACCGTTCAGCATTCACCACTCATTATTTGGCACCGAGTTTGGACATACCTCTTCTAATTGAAGAAAGGTATTACCATGAAGTATTCACTTAAAGCCTCCGCTCTTCTCATCACCGGATTTTTTGTCATGATGCTCAGTGCCTGCGGTTCATCCCAGCAAACGGCATCAACGCCGTACTGGGCGCCGGTCTATTCGGATGCGGCTTCCGTGCCGTATTACTACTTCCCCGATTACGGAATGTATTACGACGCC
>Ga0070738_10000958_pt1 | contig 69028 bp, 63 predicted proteins | sample Coa_R2_2_FD_66446 | JGI IMG/M metagenome (GOLD analysis project Ga0070738, IMG submission 66446) | Surface soil microbial communities from Centralia Pennsylvania, which are recovering from an underground coalmine fire - Coalmine... | ecosystem: Environmental > Terrestrial > Soil > Unclassified ... | reverse complement strand
AACATGGAAATCCATCTCGATCGTAAACTGATGGACAAGCGCGTCTTCCCGGCCATCGACATCTCCAAATCCGGCACCCGCAAGGAAGAGCTGCTCCTGCCCAAGGAAGAACTCAACCGGGTCTGGGTTCTTCGGAAGGTCCTAAACCCGCTATCCCCTGTCGAGAGCATGGAGCTACTGATCGACAAACTCTCCAAGACCCGCAACAACGCCGAATTCCTCGCCGCGATGAGCGGGTAAAAACTTGGCCTTCGGCGACCCAGCCGGTCTATAAGCTACTGCGGGCCGCCAATCGGAGCTTGCTGCCGCATATGGTTGAAGTCCCTCTCGTTCTCCAGGCAGTAGTAATCCAGCAGTTCGCTGTCTAGCACCAGCGGCTGGTCGATCTTTACAGTCCACGGCGCGGTGTAGGCCTTGGGATCGTCGATCGTGATCTCGACCTCGAGATTGCCGAAGTTCGGCCGCCGGATCCTTTCCGTCATTTTGCCCTGCTCGGTAAGCGGCTTGCCCATGGCATCCAGCCAAAGGTCGTCGCGGAACCCGATGGTCTCCACCACCAGCGTGTCTCCATCCCAATGCCCGACAGAGTACCCGTTCCAAGTCGGATTGGGATCCTGTGGCAGCGCCCGTCCGTCGGTGAAGATCTGCCGGTACTGCATATTGCGCTCCGTCAGGATGATGAGACGCCCGGGGACTTGGAAAATTCGCTTATAGTAATCGTCGGTCCAGATGCGGGGAGCCCCTCGTGGCATGCAATGCACGTTCGGATCGAGCCCCTGCTCGACGCTTCGTTTTTTGACCAGATCCGCCGCCCACGGCTGGTACGGCACCGGGGTCTTCATCGACGCCGCAATGTTAATAAACTCCCGCGAGATCTGGGTATCGTTGCATTTGGCGCCGCAGTTGGCGCGCGTCACCCATCCCCACATTCCGGAAAAGTCCGGCTTTCCGTCGGCGGTTCGGGGCGCCGGGGCAGCCAGATTAGGCTTTCCGTCCGGGGTGCGCGGCACTCCCGCAGTCGGATAGTCCAACCATTGGGCAAACATGCATGGTGAAGCGGCGGCGAAAAGGATCGAGATTAGACGGCCACGACTCGCGCCAACTGGCATAGTGATTTCATTCTCCTCGTCTCATGATCATATCCGGATTCGCATGCCTTTGTCTAAGCCAATCCCTCGCCATCCAGTGATCTGGCCGCTGCCGTTAACCTGGGCGGCAATTCGATACATGCCGCCGCGCCGCAGCCGCCAAGGATAAGCCCGGTACTGGATCGTCAGCTTGTATTCCACCGCCTGTACGGGCGCCGTCACCAGGTAGGCCGCTTCGCAACGAACGGTCGTCGCTCGCCGGCCTGGAATCTTTCGAATGACTCCCCGGATCAGGACGTTCGCGTCGGTTATTCCGGAGCCGTTCGCCAGTATCAGCTTGGAGAGTTCACAGGTATAGTCAACATCGGTAAGCGGAGTGACGTTCTGATTTGACACCTGGATCTCGACGGCGGACGGGTTGCCGAATTGCAAATCGGCGGGCGGCTCGACGCCGGGCCCAAAGAAAATGGGGAAAACAACTAAGACCGCGGCGAAAAGCACCGCCATCATGAGCAGCATTCGATAGGGCCCCCGGAAGCCGGACCTCGGCGCCGGGCGCTCCCGTGTTGAATCCCGTTGGACGCCCCCTGATCTCCCCATCGCTCGCCTCCAACGTTAGCAAATCCAGCCGCCATCCTCCGCGCCGAAGCGGCCGTCGATAGCGGCAGCGGCCCGAGGCCGCGCGTTTTTCGAGCAGCGGTTGACATTTGCCTTGAGAGCGCTATAGCATGTCTGGAGCGCTTCTTTGGGGGGATCAATCATGCGCAATTTTGCCATTGCACTCTGCATACTTGCGGGATCGCTCGATGCATTTGGTCAGGCTGGCACGGGTACGATTACGGGAACCATTACCGACCCTACTGGCGGCGTAGTGGCAAACGCCGCCGTCGAGGTGAGGAGCGCGGAAACCAATGTGCCTTACCCGACTGTCACTACCCGGACCGGCGCCTACACAGTCCCTAGACTGCCGCCCGGTCCTTACAGCGTCACAGTTTCGGCAACCGGGTTTAAAACGCTCACCCGCAGCGGCCTCACCGTGGACGCCGGCCAGATTTTGCCTTTGGATCTCATGCTCGAAGTCGGCTCTTCCACCGAATCGGTGACCGTCACCGCCGAGGGCACCTTGCTCAAGACCGAGAGCGGCGACCTGACTCACAATATCACCCTCGAGCAACTGGATGACCTGCCGATCCTCGGAATCGGCACCGCCAACGCGGGCAGCAACGGCATACGGAATCCCTACAATTCCGTGATCTTTTTGCCCGGCGTCAATTATTTCGCCAACTACAACATGATCGTGAACGGCGCGCCCACCAACACCGCCGGATACCGTATTGAAGGATTGGACAACACCAATCACACGGTGGCCTACGCGATCATGCAGAACATGCCCAATGCGGACGCCATTCAGGAGATGGCTGTTCAGACCAGCAACTATGCCGCCGAGTACGGACAGGCCGGCGGCGGTCTCTTTAACATCACCATGAAGTCGGGCACAAATCAATTTCATGGGACCGCGTTTGAATACTTCGTCAATGAATTCCTCAATGCCGCCGATCCTTTCTCGTTCAACAGCGGCACGCCGGCGAACCCCTCTGGCGGCAAGTACCGCCCCGTAAACCGGCGCAACGATTACGGCGGGACTTTTGGCGGACCGGTTTGGATTCCCAAACTTTATAACGGCCGGGACAAAACGTTTTTCTTTTTCTCCTATGAGCGTTACAAGGAAGATCAGGCGCTGACCTTCACCGACACGCTCCCCAACGCGATGTATCAAGCGGGCGATTTTTCGGCGATTTCGCCCAACGGAGGCGCCAGATTCAATCCCAGCTTAGGAGTTCCCCCCGGGCAGATCGCCACCGACGCGCTGGGACGGCCGGTGTTCGCCAACGAGATCTACGATCCGATGTCGCGCTCGACAACGGCCGCAGGATTGGGGATTGCCAGCCCTTTCCCGAACAATATGATCCCCCCATCGCGTTTCAGTCCGGTCGCCGTGGCGATTCAGAACGTGCTTCCACCGCTGTCGAATGCGGCGCTCTATTCTAACTACAATGGCTACAACCTGGGCGAGCGCATCACCACGATTCCCTCCATCAAGGTCGATCAAGCCGTCGGAACGAAACAGAAATTGGCGTTTTATTACCATCACACCGAAACCGACGCGCAATACACCACGCCCAACGGCAACGCGGATGGACTTCCGGACCTGATCACGGGCGCGCGGGGCTCGATTCCCATCGGCGGTCCCACCTACCGCCTGAATTACGATTACGCCGTTGCTCCCACTTTGCTTGCGCACCTCGGCGTGGGCTACTCGATGATCTATTTCTACGATCACAGCCCCTGGACCCAGCAAGGCAAAACCGTCAATTGCCTCTCTTTGCTTCAGCTTCAAGGGTGCGAGGGAAGCTACAACTTTCCCACCATCATCGCGGGCAACGTAACCAGCCCCATCAATCTGGGCGGGATGCAGCAGTTGGGCAACGCGCTTTTGCATACCGCCACCCATACCGAGCGTCCTTCCGCGAATGCGAACCTCACTTGGGTTCGCGGAAACCATACCTATAAGACGGGCGCGGAAGCCTGGTGGCAGGCTCAGATTACCGCGCCGCCCACCGGCGTCGGCCTGAATTTCGCATCCCTTTCCGGCGTTTCGAGCGGATCGGTCACCAACTCCGGAGCCACCGGCCTTCCCGCGTCCTTGATCACGGGAGCCTATAGCGCCGGCTTCCCCTACGCCAATTTCCTTCTGGGCGACGTCACTTCCGCCACGCAATATGCGCCGGTGGACGCTCGCATGTTCAAAACCCAGTGGGCTCTGTTCATTCAAGACTCGTGGAAGGTCACGCGCAAGCTGACGCTCGACTATGGTCTTCGCTGGGATTACGCTACCGCGGCGAGGGAAGAATACGGGCGTTCCGCGGACTTGGGCGTGAACGTTCCGAATCCGGCGGCGGGCGGGCGCTTAGGCGCGGCGATTTTTGAAGCGACCTGCCATTGCACTTTTGTTTCGAATTATCCCTATGCCGTCGGGCCCCGGCTCGGCGTCGCCTACCAGCTCGATTCCAAAACCGTTTTTCGCGGAGGCTGGGGCATCGCCTACGGCTTCGCCCCCGATATCAACCTCCAGAACACAGCCGACATAACCAATACCGCTACCGGAGTCGGCGCCTATTTGCCCCTGAATGTGCCTGGCACGATTCCGCAACCCGTATGGCCCAATTACAGCCCGGGCCAAACGCCGCTTCCCGGCAGCATCACCAGCGGATTTCTTGCCTATTTGGATCCCGGGGCTTCGCGCCCTCCGCGCCAAAATCAGTGGAGCATTGGCCTCCAACGCGAGATTACCCCAAATACCATGATCGAGGCGGCTTATGTGGGCAATCGCGGCGTGTGGTGGGTCGGCCCGCTCGGGTATCTGAATCAAATCTCCCCCCAGGGATTTGCGGCGTATGGTTTGTCTCCATACACCAATCCCAGCGACAACTTGTTGCTGGGCCTGCCGCTGATTAGTAGCCAGGTGATTGCCCGGCTTGGAAACATCATGCCCTACGCCGGCTACGCCACCAGCAATACGCTACTGAACGCGTTGCGGCCGTTCCCCCAGTTCAGCACGATTGCCGTCACCAACTCTCCCACCGGCAATACTTGGTACGATTCGCTGCAAATGAGGGGGACCAAGCGGCTCTCTCATGGATTACAGGTGAACGGCACCTTCACTTGGTCCAAAGCGATGTTGCGCATCCGGCCAAACCTGTTCGTGCCTTCCGATAAATCGCTTCAATCAACCGACCAGCCCTTCCTGTTCAACGCCAATATTGTCTATACAACGCAAGCCTGGTTGCCCAATAAAATTGCCAATAACCTAATTCGGGATTGGAGTTTCGGCGCCTTTTTGCAATATGGCAGCGGTTTGCCGCTTACCCCGCCCGCGGCGACCAGCACGAACTACATTGGCGGCAGCGAGCAATTCCGCGTCCCAGGACAGCCTCTTTACTTAAAAAATCTGAACTGCGGCTGCATCAATCCCTTTACCGACGTCGTGCTGAATCCGCTCGCCTGGGCCAATCCGCCAAACGGAACCTTCGGTCCGGCGACGGGAACCTATTACGGCGATTTCCGCTCGGCGCGCCGGCCGCAAGAGAATTTCAACTTTGGGCGCACCTTCCATTTCGGAGCCGAACGCCGGTACGGTTTTCAGCTCCGCGCCGAATTCGTAAACATCTTCAATCGCACCCAAATCGGCAACCCGAGCACGGTCGCGCCCGGCGCCGCGCCCAGCAAGAATATTTTTGGCCAGTACTCAAGCGGCTTCGGCGTGATTAACCTGACCGTGTCGGGTCCTCAAGTTGCGCCTAGCTATACGCAAAATGCCGTGGTCGGTCAGTTGTACACCCTGCCTCGCACGGGTACGCTGATCGCGCGGTTCTCCTTCTAGAGAACGTTCACGCGGATTGAGCTGGCCTAGCTCGCGGCGAAGTCAACTTAAAAGCAATCGCGCCGCTTCCGCCGCGCGATCCGAAAATCGCTCGCCCTCGGCAAACGCCCGCGCCGCCGCGCCCATTTTCTTCCGCCCGGCGTCGTCCGCGAGCAGCCGCGAGATCGCGCTGCGAAGCTCGCCCGGCTTGGCCAGCACGCCGAATTCCTCCCGCATCACGCTGCGCGCTCCGTCGTGGTCGAGGCAAACCGCCGGCAGCCCGGCCCCCAGCGCCTCTAGCAAGGTCAGCCCGTAGCTTTCGTGCCGCGAGGGAAACAGGAACACGTCCGCCAGGGAAAAGAACATTCGCTTCCTCTCGCCCGTAACATGCCCCGGAAAAACGACTCGCGTCCGCCGCAATTTCGCCGCGCGCTTCTTCAGGCGCCGTAAATACCGCTGTCCCTGCATGAACGCCGCATCGCCGCACAGGAACAGCCACAGCGGCCGGTTTGGAAAGTCTTCGCGGCGCTCCCACTCAAGCAGCGCGTCCAGCAAGACGTCTTGGCCCTTCTCCGGAGAAATGCGGCTCAGCGTCAGCAGCACACGAGCATTTTCCGGAACGCCGAACTCGCGACGCAGCGGCTCGGGGTCGATTCGCCCCGCAAGCTCCCATGCGCCCCATGGCAGCACGTGGATTCTGTTTTCCGGACACCAGGGATAGCAGCGCAGCATGGTTTCGCGCATGGGCGCCGAGGGCACGATCAAGCCTCGCGAGCGACGCACGCTGGCCTCCTGCTTTTCCCAAATCAGTCTTGCCATATCCGGCAGAAGCGGCCGCAGCCGGGGATACCATCGCACCGTCGTCTCCGGACGAATCCTGCCGCGCAAATAAATGGCGGCGATATAGGCCACGACGTCGACGTGATAAATCGTGTAGATCCGGTAGCCTCGGCTGCCCAGGGCTTCGAAATCGGGCCCTTCGGAAACATCGTTGGATAAAACCACGGCTTCCGCCGGATCGCACCGCAAAATTTCTCTCGTCGCGGCGCGTTCGAAGTTGCGGCAGAAGCGCGCATATTCACGCTCGCCGAACTGCGCCAGATCGCGGCCCGACGGGGCGGCCGCGCCCAGAATCGACGGCGTAATGGGCCGCAGCGTGAACGGCCGCGATCGCTCCCATTCCTCCACCAGGTGGTCGAAGACCGCCGCTCCGCCTCCCAAGGGAATGGCCTGGCCGGCAAATCCGCCGTGCGCCGCGGTATAGAGTACCGTCACGCGGCTGGCGAATATTCCAGAATCAGCAACGTCACGTCGTCGCGCACCACGCCCCCTTCGCCAAACCGGTCCAGCGCCTCCAGCAAGGACGCGTGCAGTTCGGCCGCGCCTTGCCGCGCGTGGTCCCGCAAGAACACGCGCAATCGCTCTGAGTCGAAAAACGCTCCCTCGGAGTTTTCGGTTTCCGTCAGCCCGTCGCTGTAAAGAACCAGCTTATCGCCCGGCGCAAGTTGCGCTTCCCTCTTTTCAATCGCGGCTTCCTCCAGCATCCCCACCGGCATGCCTGTGGTGTGCAGCTTCCGCAGCCGCCCGTCGAGGGAAACCAGATAGGGCGCGCAATGGCCTGCATTGGCGTAGCTCAAGCGTCCGGACGAATCGAGCGTGCAATAGAACACCGTCGCGTATTTCTCTCCCCGCGTTCGATCCAAAAGAAACCCGTTCAGCCGGCGGAACGTCGCTTCTATCGCCGCGGGTCCGCCCGCCGTCATCAGAAAGACGCCTTGCAGCAGTCCGGCCAGCAGGGCGGAGCTGACCCCCTTTCCCGAAACATCCGCCACCACGGCGGACCAAACATCGGGCGAAATCTGGCGGACATCGAAGTAATCGCCGCCCACCTGCGTCGCCGCAACGCTCGAACCCGCCGCCCGAAACCAGCCTTGCGACGGCATCGTCACCGGAAGCAGCCCCTGCTGAATTTCCCGCGCAATCCGCAGCTCGCTTTCGATCCGCTCCTTGGCCCGCTCCTCCTCCAACAATCGCGCGTTTTCAAGAATCGTCGACGCCTCTACCGCCAGCGTCTGCAATAACTCGCGATTTCCCGCTGAAAGATCCGCGGGAGCCGCGCGCGAATCCAAATAAAGCAGCCCCACGGTGGCTTCCGCCGTGGAACTCATGCGCGTTTCCTCGCTCGCTCCGCTCTGCACTCGCACCAGCGGCAAGCACACCACGCTTCGCAGCTCCAGCGCCATGATGCTCCGCTCCGCGGCCGCGTCCTGGCTGGCTAATGGATCGAAGGACATCGAAAGCAAATCGCGCCTGGAATTTAGCGCTCGCTGGATCCACGATGTCGGCACTCGCAAATCCCCGGCTTCAAGCGGTTTCCCTTCCCGGTCGCGGGCGACCGCCACTTCTAATTCTCGATCCTTGCGCAGCAGCAAAAATCCCCGCTCGCATCCCGTCACCGACAGCGCCGCGTCCACCACCGCGGTCAGCACTTCTCGGGTCGAAAGCGAATTCTGAAGCGCGCGCGCCACTTCCATCAGCGAACGCAACTTCTCCAGACTGTTCGGACCTTCCCATGCCGCGCGCGGCGCGGGAAGGCGGTCCAGAATGCGGGTAATCCCACTGGAATCCAGCGTGAACGTAAGTTGATACGATTCCCGGACGCCGAAATCGATGCGGTCGGAGTCATGCAGCGCGCAACGCGCGATGCGCTCGCCGTTTACCCACGTTCCATGCCGGCTGTTCAAATCCTCGATCGCGTAGCGGCCGTCCTCCGCGAGAATGCGAAAATGGCTGCGCGAGACGCGGTTATCTCGCAACACCAAATTGCTTCCCGAATGCCGGCCGACCACAAAAGGAAGCGGGCCGATCTCGACGCGCTTGCGCTGTCCGGAGGGATTCAGCACCAGGAGCGCCGCCGGCGGCGGCCCGGGCCGCGAAACCGGACCCGTTCCGAATCCGCTTCGCTCCGCGCCCGCCATCCCCGTCTTTGGCGCTATCGTCCGGTGGAGGCTGGTTCTGGCTCTCCGGCCGCCTCTTGCGCCCGCAAAACCTGGCAATGCGCGCAGTAGCCCGCCACCTCGGTCCGCGCGAAGACGATCTCGAATCCGAACTGCGAGCTGACTTGGGAGCGCAAGTGTTGCAGCTCTTCGCCGAAAAATTCTTCCACGCGCCCGCAGCGCAGACAAATGATGTGCGCATGCTCCTGCTTCATCCGCGTTTCGTAGTAATGCTGGTCGCCCTGAATGTGAGCCAGGTCCAGCTCGTCCACCAGGCCGCCCTCTTTCAGCAGCTTTAGCGTGCGGTAGACCGTCACCCGATTCAGTTTCGCGTCGCGCTCCTTGGCCATCCGGAAGAGGCTTTCCGCATCCAGATGCAGGCCGGACTGATCGATGAGATCGAGCAGAAGCCGCCGCTGGCGCGTCAGGCGCACTCCTCGCTGCCGCAACGATTCTTGAATGCCAGCAGGCATGTCTACTTGTGAATTTAGCAGATCGCGGTCAGCTTCGCGCAAACACGACCAATCCATTCGCTGGAATCACGATGCTGGCCGAGGCCGGAAATCCATGCAGGGGCGGACCCGAGGCCGTGATTCCGCCTCCATTTCCCGCCACCATCGGATTCACCCAGTTATCGTAAACGTCGCTGTTGAAAACCTCGGCCCAAAACCCGCCGCCCGGAAACCCAACGGCGTAGTTGCGCCAGGTGGTCTCGGAAAGCGTCGCCGCCACCACAACATCCTGGCCCGAGCCTTCCAGCCACCGATGAAATGCGATCACCCGATTCTGATTGTGAACGTGGAACGGATTCACGTTGTCCCCGCGCAGCGCCGGCTGATTCCACCTCAGGCGGATCAAATCCTGGGTAAATCGCAAGTGGTCAACCATCGCCTTGTCGCTTCCGCTGTTTAATCCGTCCCAGTACAGGAGATTCGGCGAGCTCGGATCCCAGCTCCACTGTTTGTCTTCCAGAAACTCCTGGCCCATGAAGATTTGCGGAATTCCCGGCGCGGTGAGCAGAATTCCCATGGCGAATCGCGACCGGCTGCGCGCATACCAGGAACGCCGGTCGGTCGAGTCGGCCAGAAACGGAATTCGTTGGTCCGTCCCAACTTTCACAATGTCGTGATTTTCGACGCACGGAACGGTTTGCCAGGCGTGCGCAAAGCCGCTCGGATAAAGCGCGCCCGCGATCGCGTCAAAATCGACGGCCGCTTCTTGGCCGTAAGAGCACGCTTGAACCGCTCCGCGAACCGCTCCCCGCAAACCATCGTGTTGCAACGTATCGAATCCCGCGCCCCCATCGGACGCAGCGGCCACGATCGAGGCGGGCGATTTGGGATAATTTCCCGCTTCCCCCGGCCAAAACTCGGCGTTTTGCAGCAGGCCAGGCTTGATCGACCGCAGCGTGCTGGTAAGGTCGCGGCAAAAGCTCCAGCCGGAATCGCGATTCATCGAGATCAGATCGCTGATTTCGTCGTATCGGAAGCCGTCGGCGTGGAATTCCTGGATGTAGTAGCTCGCATTATCGATCAGGAATTGGCGCACGCCATTATTCCACAGCGCAAACGATAGTCCGCCCGTGCCGCGGTCCTGGTCCGTAAAATAAAGGCTGTCGTTATTGTTCCCAACGTTCGGCATGCGGTCGTAGTAGTAAAGACATGCATCGTCCAGGTTGCCGTCCACGCTGAATCCGCCGGCGTGATTATAGACAACGTCGAAGACCACGGCGATTCCGTATACATGACAGAGATCCACCAAAGCCTTCAGTTGCGCGGGTCCGGATGCGATGTCGCCGGCGCTGATCGGCGCCTGATTCTTCGCCCGGAGAAGGCCGTTAATCGTAGCCGCGTACTGCGCCAGCGCCCCGGAATCGGTCGCCACGTAGGGGAAATCGGGAGAAAACAAGTCCGCGCCGTTGTAGCCCATCGAAGGATCTGTCTCCGTTTCATCGACCGGCAGCGGCTGGAGGACATTAATTCCCAGAGCAACCAGATAGGGAATCTTTCCGGCGATATCCAGAAACGTGGACGCTACTCCAGCTTTGGCGATCGCATACGTCCCAATATGCAACTGGTACACGATCAGATTGGCGAAATCCGGAGTCACGAACCCCGCGTCGTGCCACGGATAGGCGCTGGAGCGAATTACGCAGCTACAGTTCGGAAACGGCGAATCGGCGGCCAACTCTCGGGCATAGGGATCGCGCTTGTAGCCGGCGGATCCGCCGGGCGGCCCGTTCACCCAAAAGCGATAAAGATCGCCTTCCTGAGCTTGGGGCGCAAAGCCCGTCCAATAGCCGGCGGCGTCTTTCGCCATGAGAAAGGCCTCGGACTGCCCATCGTATTTTACGCCTCCGAATACGCCGTTGAGATAAACCGCCGACGCTCGCGGCGCCCACGTTCGGAACGTCGCTCCGCCGCCCGCCACTAGCGTGGCTCCCATGGGAGTAGTCGCCGAGATGCCCTCTTGTGAGATCATGCCGTCCTCCGTCGACTGCCTGCGCGGGGCCTGATCCATTGCACCACATCCGCCTGCTCCGCGAAAGGCCCGCTGGGGCTGGGATCAACCCTCAGGGCAATCGCGCTCGGGGACCAACCTACAGGTACCTTATAATGCAGAGTCCATGCCTCTAGGGCGGATTCAATCTTTATCTTACGTATTCGTAGATCCAGCAGGCCAACCGGCTCCCATTCGGGAAAACCGCCTCCGTAGCCACCCTCCGGAACTCTGGCCCCTCATAGCGATCCAGCTCTCTCAATAGCCCAACGGGGTCATGCAAACGAAATACTTCTCCCGAAACCCATTTGTTAACTGAAGCTTGCAGCCGAATGCCGGGATAACGCTTGAGTCGGCAAAGCCGCCCTCGAACCCGCGCCACACCCAAGAAATGGGACGACCGAGCCAGCCGCTCCGCATGCCGGTTGGGTGAACCGCGCTTAAGGGTCCCATATACAAACAAATCACGCTGGCTTGACATGGCGATAACCCTAATCCTATCATTGAGTTTTGGGAGCGCACGGGGATAGCGCGGCATCCTCCCTGACGGTCGGAAGACGCTGCCGTCGCATGCAGGCTACCTGCTTGGATCCGTGCGCGCTTGCTGAAGGAGTCCGGCAGTTTGAGTCATGGCGGTGGAGGCGGAATTGATCAAACTGGACATCATTAACGAGGTCGTCAACAAAACGGGCATCACGAAAACCAAAGCCGAGATGGCCGTCGAGACTGTTTTCGAGAGTATGAAGCGAGCTCTCAGTCGGGGCGAGCGAATCGAGCTCCGCGGCTTTGGCATCTTCAATGTCCGCCCCCGTAAGACCGGCATTGGACGCAACCCGCGCACCGGCGCGGAAGTCGCCATCCCTCCGGGCAAGGCCGTGCGCTTCAAGCCAGGCAAGGAGTTGCAGACGCTTCAATAGCAGTCCCGTTGTGTCCACCAATGGCTATCCCTTAACTCCGGTCGTGCCGCCGGGCGAAGGCTTTTTTTCTATGCCCGTGCGCCAAGCTCGCTTCCGGCCCCGTTATTGGCTGCACGCGCTTCTGCTCCTGCTGACGCTATTCAGCACCACGGTGATCGGCGCGGGTCTTGCAGGAAGCTTTGCCGCCAACGTCCCCTTCGATTTCAGCGCCGGGCTCCATGGATATGTGCGCGTCTGGCGCGATCCGTCCTATATGCTGGCCGGTCTACCCTTCTCGCTGACTCTTCTGACCATCCTGCTGGCCCACGAGTTTGGCCACTATTTGGCCGCTCGTTACTACCAAGTGGATGTCACGCTGCCGTTTTTTCTTCCCGCGCCAACTTTGTTCGGCACGCTCGGAGCTTTCATCCGCATTCGCTCCGCCATTCTCTCCAGGCGTATTTTATTCGATATCGGCGTCGCCGGTCCCTTGGCTGGTTTCGCGGTCCTGATTTGGTTTTTAGCCGCCGGAATTTCCCTGTCGAAGGTCGCGCCCGGAGTCGGCGCTCATGGCGACCTGATCTTTGGCACGCCCCTGGCGCTTCGCCTGATGGAAGCCCTCGTCTTTCCCGGCGTCTCTCCGGCCGATATCGCCCTTCATCCCATTGCCCGCGCTGCCTGGATCGGCCTCCTCGCCACCGCCCTCAATTTGCTTCCCATTGGCCAGCTCGATGGCGGCCACATCCTGTATGCGTTTTTGGGAGAGCGGACCAAGTGGTTTTCCCGAATCTTCGTCTTCGTGCTCGTCCCGCTTGGAATTTTCTTCGCCTATAGCTGGCTGGTGTGGGCCGTGATTCTATTCTTCTTTGGCATGCGGCATCCCGCCATCGTCGATCCGGAGCCTCTGGACCGCGTGCGGAGACGCCTAGGCGTGGTCGCGCTGATCGTCTTCTTGCTTTCCTTCACGGCGGCGCCCATCCGCCCCAATTTGTGAAAATTTCGGCCACGATCATCACTCTCAATGAAGAACGCAACATCGCCCGCGCGATCGAAAGCTTGCGCTGCGCCGACGAAATTCTGGTGGTCGATAGCGGCTCCACCGACCGCACCGTGGAGATCGCCCAAAAGCTCGGCGCGCGCGTCGTGGAAAGCCAATGGCCCGGTTACGCCAATCAAAAAAACTTCGCCGCCCAGCAGGCCTCCTACGATTGGATTCTTTCTCTCGACGCCGATGAGTCGTTAAGCGAGGCGCTGGAAGCCGAGATCTGGAAGCTGAAGAAATCCGGCCCTGAATTCGAAGCCTACGTCATGCCTCGCCTGGCTCAGTATTTGGGCCGCTGGATCCGCCATTCCGGCTGGTATCCGGATCGCAAGATCCGCCTCTACGACCGCCGCAAGGCCCAATGGGAAGGCTCCTACGTCCATGAATCGCTGAAAGTCGACGGCAAAATCGGGCGGCTGGAGGGCAATCTCCTGCATTTCACCTGCGCTTCCCTTTCGGAGCATCTCCGCGCCATGGACCGCTACACCACGCTTGCCGCCGAACAGTTGCTCGCCACCCGCGAAAAGCCCACCTGGTCGCGGATGATCCTCGATCCGCCCTGGACCTTCGCTCAAACTTACTTCCTCAAGCTCGGTTTTCTCGACGGCCTGGAGGGCCTCACAATCGCCTATATGGCCGCCTTTTACAACTTCCTGAAATTCGCCAAGGCCAAATTCATGAGCTTTGGCCGCCGATGACAGGGACGCCGATGGAACCAATAGCGGCGTTTCTCGTCGGTCTGTTAATCGGCAGTTTTCTGAACGTCTGCATTTACCGTTTGCCGCGCGATCTCTCGATTGTCGGCCCGCGTTCCGTTTGCCCCCATTGCAAACGGAAGATCGCCTGGTATGACAACATCCCCCTGCTCAGCTACGTTTTGCTCCGCGCACGCTGCCGCTTCTGCCTCCACCGCATTCCCATGCGTTATCCCTTGGTCGAGCTGGCGAACGGCATCGCGTTTGCCCTGTGCGTTGGGGAACTGGGCGTCTCGCTCCCCGCGGTGAAATGGTCCATCTTCTCCGCGCTTCTCCTTGCCCTGATCGCCACCGATCTGGAACAGCGCATCCTGCCGGACGAACTCACCTTGGGAGGAACGCTGCTGGGCGTCGCGCTGTCCCTGTTTGTTCCGCTCGATTCCCAAACCATCACTCTTTTGTTTGCCGGAATGAACTGGCGGGCTGGCTCGCTGATGGAAGCCGCCTTCGGCGCGGCCATCGCCAGCGCGGCCATCTGGTTCGTCGGCTGGGCGTATCAAAAGCTGCGCCGCCGCGAGGGGTTGGGATTGGGAGACGTAAAAATGATCGCCCTCATGGGAGCCTTCCTCGGCGCCCCCAACGCCCTTCTGGCGATCGCCGCCGGTTCAGCTTTTGGCGCTGTCGTCAGTCTGTTATATATACGTTTCGCCGGCAAAGACGCCTCCACGTATCAGCTCCCCTTCGGATCGTTCCTCGGAGTGGGGGCTCTTGCCGTGGCTTTCGCGGGAGAAGTCGCCGGGCGCGGATTACTATCGTCTTAATGGCCCGATTCAAACCTGCCGGAGCGCGAAAGGCGAAAGCCGCCACAAAGTCGAGCAAAGGTTACATTTCATGCATAATCGTTATTGTCCTGGGTCTTGTCTTGATTTTCCTGTTAATGTACGCAGTCATGAAATCGTTTAAATGACGCGAGTCGATCACCGCGCCCCCGGCGACCTCCGTCCGGTGAAAGTGACTCCAAACTACCTTCTCACCGCCGAAGGCTCCGTGTTGATCGAGGCCGGCAACACTCGTGTTCTGTGCGCCGCCTCGGTGGAGGATACCGTGCCCAGCTTTCTCCGGGGCTCCGGCAAAGGCTGGATCACGGCCGAATACGCCATGCTGCCTCGCGCCACCGCCACCCGCACTCCCCGCGAGGTTTCCAAAGGCCGCCCCTCCGGCCGCACCATGGAAATCCAGCGCCTGATCGGCCGTTCGCTCCGCTCCGCCATCGACCTCGACGTTCTCGGCGAGCGCACGATTGTTGTGGACTGTGACGTCATCCAAGCCGACGGCGGCACCCGCACAGCCGCCATCACCGGCGCTTCCATCGCCTTATCCTTGGCCTTTCGGCAGCTTCTTAAATTCGGCGTGCTCAAGTGCTCGCCAAGGCGCGATTTCGTCGCCGCCGCCAGCGTCGGCATCGTGGGCGGCGTGCCCATGCTCGACCTCTGCTATCAGGAGGATTCGCAGGCCGAAGTGGATATGAACGTCGTTATGACCGGCTCCGGCCGTTTCGTGGAGGTCCAGGCCACGGCGGAAAAAACGCCCTTCGACGACGCCCAGCTCGCCCAGCTCCTGTCTCTCGCGCGCAAAGGCATCCTGGAACTGATCGCCATTCAAAAGAGCTTCGAGGCGGCATGATCGTTTACGGCGCCACTTCCAATCCCGGCAAGCTGCGCGAGTTTCAGTTGGCTGGCCAGGGCTTTGACGTGCGCGCCCTGCCATCCTCGATTCCGGTTCCCGAAGAGCACGGCTCCACCTTCGAGGAAAACGCCATCGCCAAAGCCCTGTACTACAGCCCTTTCGCCGATGACTACGTGTTCGCCGACGATTCCGGATTGGAAGTGGATGCGCTCGGCGGCGCGCCCGGAGTCTATTCCGCCCGTTACGCCGGCCCGCACGCCAGCGACGAAGCCAATAATGCCCTCCTTTTGAAATTGCTGGAAGGCGTCGAAAACCGCGCCGCGCGCTTCGTCTGCGTCATCGCTCTCGCCAGAAATGGCGAATTGATTTCCACTTTTCACGGCGCTGTCGAGGGGCGCATCCTGGATCGCGCCCTCGGCCAAAACGGCTTCGGCTACGACCCGCTCTTTTACTATCCGCCCTTCTTGTGCACCTTCGGCCAAGCCTCGCTTGCGCAGAAGATGCTGGTCAGCCACCGCGCCCAAGCCCTCGCCAAGATGTTCGCCTACCTGCGAAACGCTGCGTAAAGCAAACCGTCTATTTTTCGGCTTGAAATGGCCGGCCGCGGCCCGCGCGAGCAATCCGTCCCGGCCGATTCCCGGTTCTGTCGCGCCGCCACTTGAAAAAACCAATCATCGTCTTGCCGTCGCGGATCTTTCCCCGCTCGATCATTTCATCGATTTGGCTTGCGGAAAACCAGCGCGTCTGGATCCGCTCGTCCTCCATCGGCGTCTGCTCGCCTTCTTTAAGCCCGGTAGCCAGATAGATGGTCATTTTCTCCGCCAGGAATCCGGGGCTCGGATAAAACTCCGCAAGCTTCTTCCATCGGCGCGCGCGATATCCGGTTTCTTCCGCCAGCTCCCGTTTTGCCGCTTGCAGGGGCGTTTCGCCTTCATCCAGGCGCCCGGCGGGAAGCTCCCACAAATATTGCCGCGCCGGCAGCCGGTATTGCCGCACCAGCAGAATGCGTTCCCGCTCGTCCACCGGCATCATCACGGCCGAGCCCCGATGCTGCACAATCGCACGCTTAATCTCGAACCCGTCTGGGTCGATCGCCCGCTCCATCGTCACCCGCAAAATCGGCGTGCGGATCAGTTCTTTGGAAGAAATGGTTTTCATAATCTGTGAGAGCGATCTTACTTCGCTCCAATCGCCTGGGCGAACTTCGCAACCGGCAGCGTGTTCAGCACATCGCCCGCCTCCAGCCATCCTCGCCGCGCCATGAGCACGCCAAACCGCATGTTGGCCAGATGCTTGGGATGATGCGCATCCGTTGAGATGACGAATTTGCAGCCTCGCGCCTTGGCCGCGCGCGCCAGGGACGCTCCCAGATCCAGCCGTTCCGGGCTCGCATTGATCTCCAGATACACGTTTCGCCGCGCCGCCGCCGTCGCCACCGTTTCGAAATCGAACGGGTACGAATCCCGGTTCAGCAGGACCCGCCCGGTGGGATGCCCCAGCACTCGGATGTGCGGGCTTTCCAGGGCGCGCAGCAGCCGGTCCGTCATCTCCTTGGGCTCCTGATTCATGTGGCTGTGCACGCTGCCGATCACCAGATCCAGCTCCGCCAGAGCGTCGTCGTCCAGGTCCATTTCGCCGTTGCGGCGAATATCGCACTCAATCCCCGAAAAAACGCGCACCCCAAGCTTGCTCCGGTCCATTTCGCGAACCTGGCGCGCGAAGGCGATCGCCCGCTTCTCGTCCAGCCCATTCGCCATCGCTAACGCCTTCGAATGATCCGTGATCGCCACGTATTCGTAGCCGCGCTCCTGCGCCGCGCTCGCCATTTCTTCAAGCGTCGCGCGGCCATCGGTTTCAAGCGTGTGCATATGCACGTCGCCTCGGATCTGTTTCAGCTCCACCAGCTTCGGCAGCTTGCCCGCCTCCGCCGCTTCGATCTCGCCCTGATTTTCCCGCAGCTCCGGCGGAATCCACGGCAGGCCCAGAGCTTCATAGATCTGTTCTTCGGTTTCCGACGCCACCACTTTTTTCGAGTCGATTCGCGCCAGGCTGTATTCGCTCAGCGTGAGCCCCATCTTTTGCGCCCGCGCCCGGATCGCGATGCCATGTTCTTTGCTTCCAGTGAAATATTGGAGCGCCGATCCATACTGCTCCTCCGGCAGCGCGCGCAGATCCACCTGAATTCCCTCCAGCCCGAATTTCACGCTGGCCTTGTTGGCCCCTTTGCTCAGCACTTCGTGAACTTTCGGATGTTTCACCAAAGCCTCCAGCGCCCGCTCCGCTCCCGGACCCGTCACCAGCAGGTCGATATCCCCCACCGTCTCTCTGCCGCGCCGGAGACTGCCCGCCGCCGTGATTTTCTTCACTCCCGGAACTTTCCCCAGATCCGCCGCCAACTCCTCCGCCCTCGCTTGCGCGAAGCTCAGCAGGAATCGCCCGGCCCTCTGCCGGTAGCTGGCGATCGAGCGCAGCACTTTTTCTTCGAGCTTCGCTCCCATCCGCGGCAGTTCGCGCAGCTTCTGCTCCTGGCACAATTTCTCCAACCCGTCGATGGTCGAGACGCGGTGATGCTCCCAAATGGCTCGAATGCTCTTCGGCCCCAGGCCCTGGATCTTGAGAAGCTCCAGGGCCGTGGGCGGATACAACTCCAGCATCTGCTCACGCCGCTCGAAGGTCCCTTTCTCTTCGATCTCGCGAAGATGAGCCGCGATGCTCTTGCCAATGCCCGGAATGTCGGTGACCCTTTTGCTGGGATCCTTCAGGATCGCCGAAATGGACTCGGGGTAGTTCTCTATGGCCGCCGAGGCGTTCCGGTAGCTGCGGATGCGAAACGCATCCTCCCCGGCGATCTCCATCAGATCGGCCGTTTCGGCGATCAGCCTGGCGATCTCGCGATTTTCCATTTCTTACCGCCTCGAAAGCAGTTCCTGCGCCTTACCCGTTGAGACCGCCGGCGCCAGATGCGGCTCCACGTGCACCAGCACGTCCGCCACCCAATCCAGCTCTTCTCGAATCCGGAAGCGCACCTCGGTGGCGATCTCATGCGACGCCAGCACCGTCATCGCCGGATCCACCTCCAAGTGCAGATCCACGTGATATCTCAAGCCCGTCTTGCGCGCGAAGCACTTTTCCACCGCCAGCGCCCCGGGCACCCGCAACGCCGCCGCGCGAATCTGTTCCATCTGCTCCGGGCCTGGCATCGTGTCCATCAATTGCAAAGCCGTGTCCCGCGCCACCCGTAAACCTAGAAAAATCACGATCACTCCGATGGCGAATCCACCCCAGTGGTCCGCCCTGTGAAAACCCGGAACGAAGATCGCCATCGACACCGAGGCCAGCGCCACGATTCCGGAAAGCATGTCCATCCAGTCGTGCCACGCGTCGGCGGTGAGCGCCTCGCTGTGCGTGCGTTTGCCCACGCGCATCTTCGCCGCCGCCAGCGTTCCCTTCGCCACAATCGCTCCCAGAACCACCCAAATCGCGAACGTCGCCGGCCGGCGTTCCTCCTGACGTTGTTCGAGCGCGCTCACGCAAATCATCGCGCCGATGGCCGCCAAAATCGCTCCCATCGCCAGGCCCGTAAGAATCTCGAACCGCCCGTGCCCGTAGGGATGCTCCTGATCGGCCGGTTTCGCTGCGACTCGCAAGCCCAGATAAACCAGGCCTGAAGTAAAGCAATCCGACGCCGATTCCAGTCCGTCCGATATCACCGCCACGGAGCCCGCCGCCAACCCCGCCAGAATCTTGACGGAAGCCAGCGCCGCCCCCGCCACAATCCCGATCAGCGCCATGCGGGCCGCCCGTTGCTCCTGGCCGAGGTGAGGCGTCATGCTTTGAGATTACAATGCGCCGCGCCGCCCATTGATAGAATCGGACTAAATGCCCGGCCGCATCCCGGAGCGGAGATCGTTCCGTGAGTAAAACCCTCGAAACGGCCAGAGAAGGCCTCACCCGCGCCGGAGCCGCTTGCTCGCTCTCGACTCTCAAGAAGCTCAACAGCGCCCTGAATTACTTGTGGATCGGCCACTGGATGAAATCGCGCGGCTTTCACGTGCTTCAGCGCGTCGATTCCCGGGAACAGGTCTTCGAAGTCGCCGCCAAAGATATCGCCCATCGCCAGGTTTTGTATTTGGAGTTCGGAGTCTATTATGGCGACTCCATGAGGACTTGGTCCGGTTTACTCCGCAATCCCCATAGCCGTCTCCACGGTTTTGATAGCTTCCAAGGTCTGCCCGAATCCTGGGACCTCATCGCCGGCAAAGGCGCTTTCGCCAGCGGCGGCGCCATCCCGGCGATCGGCGATCCCAGGGTCTCTTTCTTCAAAGGCCTCTTTCACGAAACGCTCCCTCGCTATGCTCCGCCCCCTCATGAGCGGCTTTTTGTAAATCTCGACGCGGATCTCTACTCCTCCACGAAAACCGTCTTGGATTTCCTGAAGCCTCATATTTCCCCCGGAACCTATCTGTATTTCGACGAATTCCAGTCCCGCGAGCATGAGCCCAAGGCGTTCGACGAATTTCTTACGGAAACAGGCTGGAACTTCCGTCTGGTCGCCGCCAACCGCGGGTTGTCCAGCGTTTTATTTCAGCGGATGCCTGACCGGTAACGTCACAAATTCAGCCGGCCGTCGCCGTCTGCCCGGCTTACGTAAGCCCGGCCCAGCCCTCCCGGCCCCCCCTCCAGCGCCGACGCCAAAGGCTTCGAAATCGCCAGCAGATAGTTGGAAGGGCCGCCAAAGAAGCCCAGCTTTCCAAGTCGCTCGCGCCATCGGTCATGCGTAAAATTGGCCACGATCACATCGGCCCCGAGATCCCGCAAGGCGCCGTACGTATAGGCCAACAGAGCCTCCAGGTGCGCCGGCGGGGCCAAGGCGTCCAGGATGGTCGCAACGCCTAGGTTGCCGAAATACGGGCTGTCGCGCATCTGGGTCATCAAACCCGCCGACCACCCTAGCAATTCATCCCCCCCGCGCAGCGCATACCTTCGCAGCCGGGTCTGCCAGGCCGGGTGCAGGTCCTCCAAGGCGCAGGCATCGCGCGTCAGGGCGAAGTGAAAATCGTCCCGGCAACAATTCCATACTGAGCTCACCTCGGCCGGCCAAGACGCGATCTCTTCCAACGAATATCCTGGCGGCGGCGCATAACGGCGCCTTCGCCGCCACGCGGCGAAGGCCATCGCGCCAAGGCCGCTAGAGGCTAACAGCCGCGCGATCATTCCCTTCGCGCCCCCCCGCAGCGGGCCGATCTCCCGCAGAAACCGCTCCGCCTTAATCACCGCGAACTGAAATGGAACGCGCGCCACTTTCCATCCGGCGCCTCTGAGCAGCCGCGCGAAGGGATTCCCTTCGCTCCCCATGCCCACGGCATACGCATAGGGATTGCGCCGCGCCAGGAACTGGAGCAGTTTCAAGCCCACGCCGGAAAAGGCCCGATCCACAATCCCCTCGCTCAACGGGCTCTGGACGTTCATCAGAGAAATGGATTGACCCTTCAGCCAGCCCGCCTGCTCCATGAGCAAGACGCCGCCGCGAACCGCGCCGAGTTCGTCGACGCCGACGTAGTGCGTATATTGGATGGCGCCTCGGCCGGCCCGCGGTGGCTTATAAATCTCCGGAAGAAGGAAAGGCGGCCGCCCGCCTTGCCGCAGCCGTTCGTTGAACGCCCGGCACGCCGGCGCCAGTTCCTCCGAGAACGGAACAAAGTCAACCTTCAAGACGTTTGCTCAAAGCCATCCGGATCTGTTCGTACGACGTCCACTCCGCCGCCTCTTCCAGTTCGAACGTCAGCCCGAATTCTTCTTCGATCAGCGCCAGCAGGTTCATGATTGCGATCGAGTCCCAAGCGCTCACCGTGTCCCGCGTCGCCAACCGCGCTTGGTCGCCGTTCAATCCCGCGAACGCGGCGCAAAAGATCCCTGACAGCCTTCCCTCAAGATCCGATGGCTGCATGAGCCTCCAAACGATGGGAAAGGGCGGGGCAGCGAGCCTCGAACTCGGATCGCGATATCTCCGGAGCCGCATTCGAGATCCCCAGGCTTGCGAAGAACTCCTGTAGAGGCGTATTCCGCTCCGTCTTTTCAAAGCGGAATAAAATCTTATCCAGCTTCAGGCTCTCGAACAGATAGCTTAGGGTCGCATACTCCACCCGGCGCGAGAACGCCCGGCAGCTCATCACCCACGAGGAAATCGCCGCATCGCCGCGCCGGCTCTCTCCCAGCACCACCGCGATTTTGCCCAACGGCCCGAATTTGTCTTCGTAGCTGGCCGTCAGCAGAAAACCTTCCGGGTTCGACAACATCTGGCGCCAGCCCGCCTCCGTCACCCTCCGGCCATTCAGATTGAATTGGTTCGTTTTGTTCACCAGCTCGAACGCCCGCTCGTCGTGGGCGTCGCGAGAAAGCTGAAACGAAATGCGCGCTTGGAGCGCCGCCAGAAAAGCCTCGCGGCCGGGGGCTTCCCCCGAAGCCGCTTCCATCGCGGCCGCCTGCTGCAAACTCCGTGCGCGCAGCCGGTCCTCCTCCACGATCGCCGGCCTGCCAAACCACTCCCTCAGTTGGCGCAGCAGCTCGTAAATCTTGCTGGGCTCGCTCGAAAACACCGCCGTGCGCATTTGTGGAAAGCGCGTCCGCACTTCTTCGACTTCCATCGGACTGTCGTCGATAAAGGCGGCCGCTTCCGGTCCGATGTTCCACGCCGCTAGGATCTGTCGAACCAATTCGGATTTCGATCCCCAATTCGCCAACACCGGGAAAAACCGATCCCGCCGCACCAGCAAATCGTTTCGAGCAAGCGCTTGCTCGGCCAGGTCTGAGTCGTTCTTGCTCGCGACGCCGAGCAAGACCCCCCGCTCGGCGAGAGATTCCAGCATCTGCTGATACAGGCCGTGGATCTGGCCGCCCGTATCCAGCGTGAAGCAGACGCCGCCGGCGCCAACTTCGCCCACGATCCCGCGCCACAGCGTGCCGTCTAAATCCGTAATCAACCCCTTCAGAGGCGGCGGCGGCGCCAGCAGGCCGCTCAGCGATTCCGCCAGCGCGGAGGCGTGCCGCAGCGCGTAAGGAAAGCCAAAGCCGATCTCGGAACGGAGGTCGAAGCGTTCGCTCGGCGGCGAGATTCGATCGATTTCCGCCATGCTGAGCAGCCGGACGTTGCGTTTCGAAAGCCACCCTTGCGCGCACTTCCAGGCCTCTGTCCACAGTCTCGTTTCGAGGTTTAGAGCTTGCGCCGGCGCGGAAATCTCCACCGGAGCCATGGGAAGAGTCGGCAGCGCCAGCGCTACGGGAACCGAGGCCGACAGCCGCTCCACAGACCCGCCCAGTCGCGCCAAGTTCGTTTCCACGTTCGCCACAATGTCCTCGTGCAAACTCGGAGCCCAGCCGCCCAAACGCCGGAAGCCCAGCCTCGGATCCAGGTCGCGCCATTCGCAGATCGCCGCCACGCCCGTGTACGCCGACGGATTTATGGCCTCCAGCCCGCCCAGCAAATCCCCATAAGGGAGCGTGTCGATCGCAATGTCCGCGTCGGGACGCCGCCGCATCAAAAACGCGCGAAAAAATGTCTCGAGATGGGCGGGCGCGCACGAACACGCCAGTTGAAAACGTGTTTGCTCGGTCCCCCGAGGCTTAGAGTCGCGAATCGATTCGAGAGCCTCTCGAAGCTTCATAGACTCTGTGTTTTAGTATAACGGCTGCTAGAATCGGACTGAATGCCGCGCCGCTTGCTTGCCTTCTCCGCGCCGCTGTTGTGCCTTCCCCTGCTGGCAAGCCAGCCTGAGCGGGCCCGCCACGCCATGGTCGTCTCCGGCGATCCTTTCGCGACCGACGCCGGCCTCAAAATTCTCCGGCAGGGCGGCAACGCCGTGGACGCGGCTGTCGCCGTCGGTTTCGCGCTTTCCGTCACCTATCCTTACGCCGGCAATTTGGGCGGCGGCGGATTCATGCTGATCCGCTTCGCGGACGGCCGCAGCACATTCGTCGATTTTCGCGAACGTGCTCCTGGCAAGGCCGCGCGCGATATGTACCTCGACGCCGCCGGCCATCCCACGCGCGACAGCGTGGAAGGCTGGCGCTCTTCCGGCGTCCCCGGAACCGTGCGCGGTTTTGAGCTCGCGCACAAGAAATACGGCCGCGCGAAGTGGGACGCGCTGCTGGCGCCGTCGATCGAACTCGCCTCCCAAGGCTTCCCCGCCAGCGATTCGTTTGTGAATCAGATCCAGTCCGCGCGCAACCTCGCCGGCGATCCCGAATCGAAGCGGATTTTCTTGAAGCCTCTTAAGCCGGGCGACAATTTCACCCAGCCGGATCTCGCCCGCACCCTCCGGCGCATCGCCGCATTCGGCGCTCAGGATTTCTACCAAGGGGAAACGGCGCGTCTTCTCGCCGGCGCCATGGCGAAAAACGGCGGGTTGATTACGCTCCAGGACTTGAAAGACTATGCCGCTGTTGAGCGCGTCCCTCTGCTTGGCACATATCGCGGCTATGGCGTCCTCGCCGCTCCGCCGCCCAGTTCCGGCGGCATCGGCCTGCTTCAGATGATGGGGATGCTGGAGGGCTCCGGCTACGAGAAATCGGGCGCGGGCTCGGCCGCCAGCATCCACTACATGGCGGAGGTCATGCGCCGCTTCTTCGCGGATCGCAGCCAGTACCTCGCCGATCCGGATTTCGTCAAGGTCCCCGTGGCCGGCCTGCTCGATCCGGCTTACCTTCGCGCGCGCCGCTCGTCTATCGATCCGGACCACGCCACTCCCAGCTCTCAGGTATCTCCTGGCAAGCCCGCCGGCGCCGAAGGGACTGAGACAACTCACTTCAACGTGGTCGACGCCGAGGGCAACGCCGTCGCCGTGACCTACACGCTCAACGATGGCTTCGGAAATGGTATAACCGTTCCCGGCGCGGGCTTCTTGCTCAACGACGCAATGGACGATTTTTCGGCCAAGCCCGGCGCGCCCAATATGTTCGGGTTGGTGCAGGGCGAAGCCAACGCCATTCAGCCCGGCAAGCGCCCTCTTTCCGCCATGACCCCGACCATCCTTACGCGCGATGGCAAGCTCTTTATGGTTGTCGGATCTCCTGGAGGCCCCCGCATCATCACTTCCGTTCTCCAGGTAATCCTGAATGTCGTCGATTTCGGAATGAACGTACAACAAGCCGTGGATTTTCCCCGTTTTCATCATCAATGGATTCCCGACCAAATCTCGATGGAGCCCGGCTTTTCCCCCGCCGCCGTTGCGCTGCTTCAAGCGCGCGGGCACAAAGTCGATCTCATGAGTCCGGGCCGCGTGATGTCGTCGGTCGAGGCCATTGTGAACGATGGCGGGTGGCTGCAAGGCGCCTACGACCGCCGCCGCCCCGGAAAGGCTGCCGGCTACTGACGCCGCCCATGCTGCGCGCCCTTTCCACTCACCTCATCGCCAATCATCACCTCACTACCGTCTGGCTGGACCGCATCTGGAACGCCGGAATTCCCTGGGTCGAGATTTTCTGCGCCCGCCAGCACCTGGATTATCGCGACAAAGCCCAAATCCGCGAGCTCTCCTATTGGTTCCGCGATTCCGAATTGAAGCTGCACTCGCTGCACTCGCCCCTGTATTCCGACGACGCATGGGGCCGCTCCGGCCCGGATTCGGTGATCGACATTACCGAGCCGGTGAAATCCAAGCGGCTGCGCAAAGTGGAGGAAATCAAGCGCGCCCTCGAAGTCGCCGAAGCCATCCCCTTCCGCTACCTGATTCAGCACCTCGGAGTCTCCGGCGAGGCGTTCGACGAGCGAAAGCTCGACGCCGCTTTCTCCGCTCTCGAAGAGATCGCCGTCTTTGCCGGCCAGCGCGGCGTCGAAGTCCTGATCGAAAACATCCCCAACGCCCTTTCCAGCGCCGACCGCCTCCTTTACTTCTTCGAAACCACGCACCTCAAGCTAAACGTCTGCTTCGATCTGGGGCATGCCCATATGAAAGAAGGCGTCGAAACCGCCTACCGCATGCTTGCGCCGCGCATTCGCTCCACCCATGTCCACGACAATAATGGAAAGGAAGATCTGCATCTGTTTCCGTTTCGCGACGAGGGAGGGACGGTGGACTGGTCGCGCGCCATGCGCACTCTGCGCGCCGCCCCCGGTCAATACCCTCTGTTGCTGGAATTGCGCTGCGCTCCCGACTTGCCCCAGCCTATTCAGAGCGCCTGCGAGGTCTTCGATCGCCTGGAAAGTCTGAAAACTGAAAATGAGTCCTGAAAACCGCCCCCCGCGCATCCGCATCCAGGACGCCGCCCGCCATGCCGGCGAAACCGTCGAGCTCGCCGGCTGGCTCTACAACCTCCGCCGGAGCGGCAAAATCTGTTTCCCCCAACTCCGCGACGGCGCCGGCGTGATGCAATGCGTCGCGGTCAAGAGCGCCCTGCCGGAAAACGTCTTCGAGGCGCTCAAGAATCTGACCCAGGAGTCCTCTTTGATCGTCCGCGGCAAGATCCGCGCCGAACCCCGCGCTCCCGGCGGCTTCGAGCTCGACGTCGAAGACGCCGAAATCGTCCAGCGCGTTCCGGAATCCGACCCGTACCCCATTACGCCCAAAGAACACGGCATCGACTTCCTCATGGATCACCGCCATCTTTGGCTGCGCAGCCGCAGGCAGCACGCCGCGCTTCGCATCCGCGCCGAAGTCGTCAAGGCCATCCGCGATTACTTCGATTCCAACGGCTTCGTGCTTGTGGATACGCCGATCTTCACGCCCGCGGCTTGCGAAGGCACCACCACGCTATTTGAAGTCGATTACTTCGAAGGCGAAAAGGTCTATCTCGCGCAGTCCGGTCAACTCTACAGCGAAGCCACGGCGGCGGCGTTTGGAAAAGTGTACTGCTTCGGCCCCACCTTCCGCGCGGAAAAATCCAAGACCCGGCGGCATCTCACCGAGTTTTGGATGGTCGAGCCGGAAATGGCCTACGCGGATCTGGAAGACGTCAAGCGCGTGGGCGAGGAATTAGTGCTTTTCGCCATCGCGCGCGTGCTGGAGAATCGCAGGGAAGAGCTGAAGGTTCTGGAGCGCGACGTCTCGAAGCTGGAAGCCGTGAAATCGCCCTTCTGCCGCATGAGCTACGACCAAGCCGTGGTCGCGCTCCAATCCAAGGGCAGCGGAATTCAATGGGGCGGAGACTTCGGCAATGCCGACGAAACGCTGCTCACCCAGGGACTGGACCGCCCCGTGATCGTGGACCGTTTTCCAGCGAGCATCAAGGCCTTCTATTTCGCCCTCGCTCCCGATCGTCCGGAGATCGCCTTGGGCGTGGACTTCATCGCTCCCGAAGGCTACGGCGAAATCATCGGCGGCGGCCAGCGCATCCACGATCTGGATCTGCTTTTGAAGCGCCTCGAAGAGCACCAGCTTCCGCGCGAAGCCTTCGAATGGTACCTGGATCTCCGCAAGTATGGCTCGGTTCCGCATGCTGGCTTCGGCATGGGCGTGGAGCGCTTCGTCGCCTGGATGTGCGGCCTGGAGCACGTCCGCGAGACCATCGCCTTCCCCCGGATGATCTACCGCACCCGTCCCTAGCCGGACCCCGCCGTTCGCACGCTAAAATCACGGTGAATGGGGGCGTTGCTGGCTCGCAAGTATTACATTTCCGGGCAGGTTCAAGGCGTTGGCTATCGCTACTTCGCTCAAAACGCCGCTCGCCAGTTGCGCGTCCGCGGATGGGCGCGCAACCTCGCCGACGGCCGCGTTGAGGTGTTGGCCGTCGGGACCGCGCGCCAGCTTGAAAATTTTGAGGGCGAATTGCGAGTCGGCCCGCCGGCGGCCGACGTGCGCGGCGTCGCTGTCGAAGACGCTCCGGCTCCCGACGGCGTCTCCGGCTTTTACATCCGCTAACCTACCACGTGCGGCTACAACATGCCGCGCGTGTCGGGAGAATCCTCGTCCCGCAGCCGCGCGTAAGCGCGCAGCCCGTCCCGCAGCTCCGGGTTGCGATCCGTAAGCTGCCAAAGTCCCTGCCAATCGCGCTTCAAATCGAGGTCCGGATCGAACCCCGTACGTTGCAGCAGTTTCCAGCGCTGATTATAGGCGCGGTTCACTGTCGAACCGTGGAAGTGATGCAGGATCAAACCCGGCATGTATCCCACTCCGCCCGACGGATTCCGAAGCACATGCCGCACGGCGCGCTCCTGCCATTGCTCGCACAATGCGCGGTATCTCTCGGGAAAATACTGGTTCAACGACATTCCTACATTGCCCACCAAGGCCGCCGCCATATGGTAGTCCGCCGAGCCGAGGATCGCCCAATCGATTAGCCCGCCCAAATTGTCCCAGGCCGATTTCCGGCAAGCCCATGCAAAGCCCGTATGGTTCCACTTTCCGCTTCCATAGCCTCCCGATCCCGAACCCCCCGCCGATATCCTCGATTTGTTAAAATCCGCGAAATGCGGAGCCGGCCGGTTCTCCACATAGTTCCACATAAAGCTTCCCCGATCCGTCAAAGGCTCGTAAGAAGGGCCGATGTTCTGAATCTTCGAAAACATTTGGATCACGTCGTAATGCTGCAACAGATGCAGCGTTTCCTGCGCCCAATCGGGACGCGCAAACTGCACGTCCGCGTCGATCCACGCCAGATATTTCGCCTCCGGCGGCAGCCGTTGCGCCAGCAGGTTCAGCGCGTTTTCTTTCCTCCACAGTTCGCTTGAGGCTCGCAGTTGCAGGTGCCGCGGATTGCCCGGCTCCGTGATTTCGAACTCGCGCCCGCCGAATGCGATCTCGCAGGTGTACAGTATCGCCCCCGACGTTTCCATATGCCGTTGAAACATCCAGTAGTTGCGATAGCGCGCCCGCCAGCGCAGCGGATTTTCGAGCATTGTAAGGACGTAGAGCCGGTCCGGAAAAGGATGAATGCCGCCTCGGGCATGCGAAGGATGATCGACGAAACGAGAGTCCATAGCCGCCTGAAGCGTAGGCGCCGTTGCCGCGCGCCAGGTGTGGAAATAAATGCAAGTTGTTGAACTTTTATAGGCTTAATGGCAGCATAAAGTCTGTCAATGCCATGGTAGACTCGGTGGAAAGCTCGTTCGTTGGGGGTATTGTATGCGCTGGCTGGCCGTTCTGTCTGGAGTGCTTGGGTTCGTTTTTTCGAGGCCTGTCTGGGCGCAGGACACAGGTCGGATTACCGGTTCGGTCGTGGACCCCTCCGGCGCCGTCGTCGCCAGGGCCACTGTCAATTTGCTCCTGCATGACGGAACCAAACCCATCGCCGCCACCCAATCCAACGCTCAGGGCTTATTTACGCTGGAAGCGCTTCGCCCGGTGTATTTCGACCTTACGGTAGACGCCCAGGGCTTCCAGCAGTACAAGCTGTCGAACGTTAAAGTAAATCCTTCGCGCGATACGGATCTTCCTCCCATCACTCTGCGGCTGGCCGCGACCGCCTCGGAAGTGAACGTCACCGCGGGAGCCGAGACGGTTCAAACCATCAGCCCGGAAATCTCGACCACAGTAACCAACGAGCAGATTTCGCGCCTGCCCGTGGGCGATCGCAATCCTCTGGCATTTATCTCCACCCAGGCCGGCGTCGCGCCAACGCAATATGAGACCGTTATCAACGGCCAGCGCTCGTCGTTCAGCAACGTCACGTTGGATGGGATCAATATTCAGGACAATTACATTCGCACCGGGGGTTTGGATTACACTCCTAACGAGCCATTGCTGGATCAGGTGCAGGAATTCACCGTGACCACATCCAACCAGAGCTCGGCGGCCGCCGGCGGCGCCTCCCAAGTGAACATGACCACGCCTTCCGGGACCAATCAATTTCACGGCGATGGCCTTTGGCAAAACCGCAACAATGCGCTGGCTGCAAACGACTGGTTCAACAACCAGGCCGGGGTTCCGTTGGCAAGGCTCAATCTGAACCAAGCCGGCGGTTCGCTGGGCGGCCCGATCAAGCACGACAAACTATTCTTCTATACGAATTACGAAGCGTACCGCCTTCGCAATCAAGCCGCGGAAGAGGCCACCATCCTGACGCAAGATGCACGGAACGGAATTTTCACGTACCGCGACGTTAACGGTAACATTCAGAAACTGAACCTCCTGAACTATCACGCATTGCAAGCAGATCCGGTAATGGCAAATCTACTGGCGCAAGTTCCGGGACCGGAGAAGATCAATAATTTCCGTGTCGGAGACAGCCAACCGGGAAAGTTGCGCAACACGGCCGGATACTCTTACCTGGTTCGCAACAATGAAGATCGTGATAATGCCACCGGCAGGCTGGATTATTTCGTCTCCCCCAAGAATTCGGTCAGTGGAACTTTCGCCTGGAACAGAGATACAGTAGACCGGCCGGATGTGGGAATCGGCTATGAACCGGTGTCGCCGTTCCAGAATAACGACGCGCGGAAATTCACCTCCGTTATGTGGCGTTGGAGCCCTAAAGCGAATTTCACGAACGAGCTGCGCGCTGGTCTTAACTTCGCTCCTGTGACGTTCGGTTACAACGGAACGCTTCCGCCTTATCTGATTGGCGGAACCATTTACAACAGCCCCGAACCGGCTGTAAACGCCGCTATCCTGGCGCAGGGCCGCGACACCCGCACCTGGTCTCATATGGACAACGCAACCTGGGTGCACGGGCGGCATTTGCTCAAATTCGGCTATTTCTTTCAGGGCGTGCATGTGCGCACTTACGATTACACGGGTGTCGTGCCTCAATACAACGTCGGAATCGCCTCGGCAAATCAGGGCGGCAATCTTCTGTTTTCCTCCGATCTGCCGGGAATCAGCGCCGCTGATTTAAATACCGCAAATCTTCTGCTTGCATCCCTCGCGGGGCTCCTGGACAACGCCAGCGTGACCTACAACGTCACTTCGCGCAATTCCGGATTTGTCCCCGGCGCTCCCTATCTGCGGCATCTCACCTATGACAACTTGGCCTTCTATGGACAGGATCAGTGGAAGGTCTTTCGTAATCTGACGCTCACCGCCGGCTTGCGCTGGGATTACTACACTCCCGTCAACGAGCGGGATTCGCTGGAGCTTCAGCCGGTGATCGTGAACAACAGTCCGCAAGTGACGTTAATGTCTAACGCGACGCTGGATTATACCGGCAATTCCGTGGGCCGCCCCATGTACAACAAAGACCTGAATAATTTCGGACCCGATGTGGGGTTGGCATGGGATGTTCTTGGAAACGGCAAGACGTCCTTCCGCGCCGGCTATAGCATCGCCTATGTGACCGATGAAGCCATCCAGGTGGCCGAGGGATTCACAGCCGAAAATCCGGGCCTCCAGGCATTCCTCTACCAGCCAAACCTTTCCGGCGTGATGAGCACGGGCAGGCCCGCCCTGCCGCCTCCCCCTTTTCAGGTTCCTCTTACCTTCGCCGATGGCTACGCTCAGAATCCCGCGGTCTATTACGGGCTGCTTGATCCTAACCTCAGAACGCCGTACGTCCAGCAATGGAATGTTTCCATCCAGCAGCAAGTCATGGGAACCATTATCGAGGCTCGTTATGTTGGCAATCACGCCACGAAGCTTTTGCGCGGTTTCAACTACAACCAGGTAAACATTCAAGCTGGCGGATTTCTATCGGATTTTCTGAAGGCGCGGCAAAATGGACTTCTAGCGCTGGCCCAAAATGGCGTTTTCGATCCTCGCTATAACCCGAGCATCCCCGGTAGCCAGCCGCTTCCGGTTTTCAACAAGCTCTATCGCGGAGGGTCGCTGACCAATCCAACTTTCCGCCAGCTTATTGAACAGGGCGAAGCCGGGGAATTGGCCTACGAGTATCAGGTGGACGGCTTGAACGGATCGCTGAACTTTTACCCAAATCCCAACGCGCTTGGCACGGACTATGTGACCAACTTCAGTAACTCCACCTACAATTCGTTCCAGCTCGAAGCTCGTCACAGGCTCCAAAACGGAATGGAGTTCCAGGCGAATTACGTGTTCGAAAAATGGTTGAGCGACGCCGCCGGAACCGATGAATTCCGCTACCAGCCCTTTCTCGACATCAATAATCCTAGCCTGGATAAGTCCCGCACGCCCACCGACCTGAGACATCAATTCAAGGCGAATTACTCCTACGATTTGCCCCTCGGTCCCGGACATCGGATCAACAAGCAGGGGTGGGAGCGCGTGTTGAGCGGCTGGATGACCAGCGCCAACATTGGATGGATATCGGGCAATCCTTTGTCGATCTATTCCGGCCGCGGCACCTTTCTGGCCGAATACGACTCCGGCATCAATGAGGCCGATACGAACCTGACGTATTCGCAACTCGCCAGCATGTTGCAGTTCCGCATGACGGGCAACGGCCCGTACTATTTACCCGCATCGGCGATCGGACCCGATGGCCGTGGCGTCGCGCCGGACGGCCAGCCCGCATTCAATGGTCAGATCTTCTTCAATCCGCCTGCGGGGACAGTGGGAACGCTTCAGAGAAGAATGTTCACCGGACCGAGCGTGTTTTACATGGACGCGGCGCTTAGTAAAACAACCAATATCACCGAGCGCGTCAAGGCGGAGCTGAGGCTGGAAGCGCTAAACATTTTCAATCATCCAACGTTCGCAATTTTCGCCCAGGATATCAACTCCACTCAGTTTGGAAAAATCAGCAGCACGGCCACGGCGCCGCGCCAGTTGCAGCTCGATCTGAAGGTGGCTTTTTAGATCCCGGCTTCTTCCAAATTCCGCCACGCTGCTGGCCAGGTGAATTTTTCGCGATAACGACAACGCCCTGCCTCGCCGAGCCGCCTCCGCGCTTCGGCGTCGGACAGCAAAGCCAGAACCGATTCGGCGAACTTGCCCGGATTGTCCGCCAAGAGAAGATGCTCGCCGTCTCGCGCGCCCAGCCCTTCCGCGCCCAGCGACGTTGAGACCACGGCCCGCCCTGCCGCCCAGGCCTCGAGAATCTTGAACCTGGTTCCGCTGCCGGAAAGCAACGGCACGACGCACACTTTCGCCCGGCCGATTTCCGCGATCGCATCCCTCACCGGTCCGCTAAGCTTCACGCGCTCGTCGCCGCGAACCAAACCCTCCACGGCTTGCGGAGCCTTCCCGATCAGCCGCCACTCAAGCGCCCGATCGCGCTCGCGAATCCGCGGCCAGATCGCTTGCGCGAACCACCCCACGGCTGCGATATTGGGGTGATACTCGAGGTTTCCGCTGAACGCGATGCAATGCTCTTCCTCCACTTCCGGCGGCTCGGTCGGCGGCAGCGCATTCGGATAAACGCGAGCCTCAATATGCTGGATGCGCCGCCGGTCTTCTTCTGAAGCCACCAGCACTAGATCGAATCTCGGCATCCATTCGCCCTCCAGCCGCCGGTAGATCTGAGCAAAACGCGTCGCGGCCCAGCAAGACGGCCATCCCACCGCTCGCGCATGCCCCCGGGCCAGCTCGCTCTCGATATTGTGCAAGTCCAGAATGACGCGTTCGCAATGCTCCCGCAGAAGCGGCTCGTAAGACGCGCACCAGAAATGCTCTACGACGGCGAATGCATACCGCCGGCCGCCAATTTGTTCGCGAAGCTGCTCCTCGTATCCCGAGTAGCGTTCAAACAAAGGCGCTGCGCCGCGCGCCAGCCGGCGCAGGTTTCTCCAGGCCCGCGCGGCAAGCTTTTTGGAATGCGGGCGCAAAGAGAAAGACACGACATCGACGCAGTACTTCGAGCGAAGGTACTCCAGCAGCGAGGCCGACCTCATCCCGCCGCCTCCGCCGCCGACAACCGGGGGCTCAGGCGATAAGAATAAAACTCTACTTCTTCCCAAACCGTCGCCTTGCGGCGTCATAGACCTCCCTGGTCCCCCGCGCTGTGCGCCGCCATGTGAAGTCGCGCGACCGCGCCAGCGCGCGCTCCCGCAGAGCGCGGAACTTTTCGGGCTGCCTCGCCACGGCGGCCATGGCTTCGGCAAGCGCGCGCCCGTCTCCGGCCTCCACGTGAATCGCCGCGCCGGCCGCGACCTCCATAATGGCGGCGTCGCGCGAAGTTATCGCCAGCGTTCCGCACTGCATCGCTTCCAGCACAGGCAAGCCGAAGCCTTCGTAGTGCGACGGATAAATCAGCGCCAAGGCTCCCGAATAAAGCTCCGGCAGCTCGTCTTCCGAGACGGCGCCCAGCACTCGCAAACCGGTCTCGGAAGGCGGCAAAGCAAAATCGCGCCGCGCGCGGCCCGCCAAAACCAGATCGATCTCATGATCCACGCGCACCGAACGCCACGCTTCGATGAGCTGCTTCACGTTCTTCCGCGCCTCCAGCCTGCCCACGAATAGAAAGTAGGGCCGGGAAGGATTCGCATCCACCGGCCGGAAGCGGGAATTGGCGGCCAAGGGCACGGCCGCCACGCGGTCGGCGGCTAAACCGAATCGCTCGATGCAGGCGCGGCGGATCGCTTCGCTCGGCGTAATGACCATAGTCGCGATTCCCAGCCGCAGCAATAAGGGAGTGCGCCGCCGGATGCGCGCGGCGTTGGGCTGCCATTCCCGCATCCAAGGAGTGAGGTCGTGCAGCGTCATCACGCTTGGCCGGCGCGGAAAATATGGCACGGCGAAATCCGTTCCATGAAACATCTCGATGCCCCGCCGCGCCATCTCCCGCTCGACGCCCCATAACCACCACTTCCGCTCCAGCGGCGAACGCGGACCCGAACCCGCGTGGAGATTCGCCGGCCGCGAAATCGGCCAACTCAGGGGCTGATCCGATAACAGCCAGTATTGATCCTCCGGAAACTCCTCGGCCAGCGCCAGCGAGAGTTCGCGCGTGTAGCGCGCGATCCCGCCCGTGGATTCCACCAGAGGCGTGGCGTCGAGCGCGATCTTGGCCATGGTTTCAACTCTACAGGCGCAGCCACTCGCCGATCGTCTTCGCCCACTCCGTCAAGAACCTCTTGCGGCCTTCGCGATCGAGCCACCAGCCGCGCGGGCGGAAATGATCGTCCGGCGCGGACACCACCACAAACTTCACGCCCGGAGCGGCCGCGCGAAACAGGTTCCCCGCCCGGCGAGTGTGATAAGTGCTGGTGACCAGCAGCACGCGTTTGATTCCCAACCTCTCAAACTCTTCCGCCGCCACGTGCGCCTCTTCGTTCGTTGAGAGCGCGCGGTTCGGAAAGGCCAGGAAATAAGACTGTGGATAGCCGGCGCGCTCGGCGAAGGCGATGGCGAGATCGCTTTCGTGGAACCCATACATGCCTTCCGGCCCGCTGACGATCGCTTTGGGAGCGAAGCCGTCGCGCACTAACTCCGCGGCTTTCAGGACCCGATGGCCGGAGATGTCGCCGGCGGCTACGAACGCCGCATCGGCATGTTGAGGCGGCTCGGATCGCACCAGAAAAGACGCCAGCGCCGTCAGGATCTGCGTATGGAAAATCCAGCCGAGCGCCACCGCCGCAAGCACAAGCGCCGCCGGCCGAATTGCGCGTCCCACTTTACAGACTACTTTTTGTCGGAGTGCTGATCCAGATATCCCACCGTCTTCAGCCGCTGGAACATCCGCTCGATCTCTTCTTCCTCTTCGGGCAGCAAAAGCGGGTAGCGCATGGGAGGCAAGCTCTTGCGTTCCGGCCCGGGAGCCTCGCCCCAGAACTGCCGGTAGGGAATGCCGTCCAGCAACGCTTCGCGCGCATGGCGCCGCAGGTAGCGTAGTAGCAGCGCGCACGATTCCGTTTCACCCGCATGGACCAACAAAATCCGGCTTCTGTCGTCCAGCGTAAGAAAAACAGCCAGGGGAACGCGCCAGGCGGTTTGATCTACGCGCGTGATGCGTCGCCAGTCCACCTTGCGCCGTCCCGCTTTCAAGAAACCGGCGTGGATTTCGATCGCGGGCCGGAAAAACAACGCCAGAAGAATGGCGCACGCCGCCGCGAACAGCCCCGCGGCGATCCACGCCGGACTTACGGACCGCAGCAACGCCGTACCGAGTGGCGCGGGCGCAAGCGGAGGCGTCAGCCAGTTTCGATCCAGCCACGGCATCCAATCGCCGGCAACGGCCTCCCAAGCCCGGCTCCAGCGAAGCGCGATAAAGACCGAAAGCAGCATCCCCCCAAAGGCGAGTAGCGCAAATCCTAGAAAGCGGCGGGAAGGTGCAAAGCGCGCAATCGGGCAATTCACATTCCCAGACTACCACTGCGCGGATCAACTGTAGGGCCGGCGGCGCGGATATAATCACCCAAAAGAAGGAGAGCAACCGATGAAACTCGTAACCCCGGGCGAACCGAATTCGACGCGTGCGCCGCGCCCTCATCCCGGCTCGCCAACCCAATCCCGCCGCGCCCCCGCCGCCTGGCTTGCGATGCTTTCACTGGCGGTGTTTTCAGCCGCCGCTCTGCTGCCTGCCGGCGCGCAAGGGCAGCCGCAGGCAAAAGAGAAAAACAAGCAGAAGGCCAAGCAAACCGCGGTGCGAACCGTCCATATTGCAACCGGGCTATGGCATCCTTGGAGCCTCGCCTGGCTGCCGAACGGCGACATGCTGGTAACGGAGCGCAACGGCAAACTGCGTTTGGTGCGCGGCGGCCGTCTGGATCCCGAGCCCATCGCCGGCGTGCCCGCCGTGCATTCCGTGCGCCTCTCGGGATTGATGGAGGTGCTCCCGCATCCCAACTTCGAGCAGAATCATTGGATCTACCTGACGTACACCAAAGACGTGGGTCCCGATCTGGTGGCCACGACCCTGGCGCGCGGCCGATTGGAAGGCAAGCAGCTCAGTGAGGTCAAAGATATTTTGATCTGCGATGCTTGGCCCGGCGACGGCGGATCGGGCTCGCGTCTGGCTTGGGGCCGCGACGGCATGTTGTACATGACCACCGGCGCATCCAATGGCGATGCTGCGCAACAGCCAGGCAGTCTTCGCGGCAAGATTCTGCGGCTCCGCGACGACGGCGCCGCCGCCCCCGGCAATCCCTTCGAAGGCCGCGCCGGTTATAAAGCGGAGATCTATTCCATGGGCCATCGCAATCAGCTCGGCTTGGCGTTGAATCCCGTCACGGGCGAGTTATGGAACAACGAGAACGGCCCCTACGGCGGCGACGAAATCAACATCATTAAACCCGGCGGAAATTATGGCTGGCCGCTGGTAAGCTATGGCCGCGACTATTCCGGACCGCAAATTGTAAGCTTCCGCGAAGGAATGATCGGCCCCATTGTCTTCTGGGCCCCTTCCGTTGCGCCTTCCGGCATGGCCTTCTACACAGGCGACCGTTTCCCCGGCTGGAAGAACAATGTTCTCGTCGGCGCGATGCTCGGAGGCGCGGCGCAGGGATATCCGCATCTCGAGCGGATCATTTTCAACGAAAAATGGGACGAAGTCGGCCGGCAATCGCTGCTGACCGAAATGAGGCAGCGTATTCGCGACGTCCGCCAAGGTCCCGATGGTCTTGTCTACCTGCTCACGGACGAGGAAAATGGCGCTCTAATTCGGCTCGAGCCCGCGGAATAGCGCGAAGCCTCCGGCAGGCGGGACGCGCTTGGGTTGCGGCCCGGACCGTTGGCCGTGTTTTGCGCCGGAGAACTGTCGCGGGATCCTTTGGGCGCCGCCGGATCGCCCCCCTACTGGGCGGTCCAGCGGCGCTATCTGGCCCGTGTTGTGACTGTGAGATGATGTCACGAAGGCCGTGGTTGTACTTTTTTTGATGTCGGCGGCCTAAAGTAATTTTTGCCAGTGGGCGCTTGCAAAACGAGGGCGCTTGCAAAACTAGCTCGCTTGTTTGAAAGCCTTTTTTGCGGCGGAGGCGGATTTAGCCAGCTCGGGAGCCTGGGCGGGCGCGAACGCCTCCGGCGCGCTCCCCGCATCTGGGCCGTGCACCTCGGCTTTCTTTATGCCGTGTTTCGCAATCCGGTTCAACAACACCTTGCGCGTAATGGAAAGATAGCGGGCCGCCTTTGACTGGTTCCCGCGGAATTTCTGGAGCGCGGCCACAATGACGCCCCTTTCCAGTTTGTCGAGACTGAAACCCTCCTCGGGCAAAATCATCTTCTCCGGCTCAAGCCGATGAGGAACCGAACGAAGACACGAGGGCAGGTCCGCCGTTGTGACTTTTTCTCCCCGGCACAGCACCACGATGCGCGCCACGGCGTTTTCCAGCTCTCGAACGTTTCCCGGCCAATCGTAATGCTGGAAGCAGGGAAGAAGCGAGGGCGGAAGCTCCAGGTTGTCCCGGCCGTGCCGCCGCTTGCCGGCTTCGAAAAAGTGCTGGACAAGCTCCGGAATGTCGTCCTTGCGTTCGCGCAGCGGCGGAAGCGTAAGGGGAACTACCGCCAGCCGGTAGTATAAGTCTTCGCGAAACTGGCCTTGCTTGACCAATTCCTCCAGATTGCGGTTGGTGGCCGCCACAATGCGTACGTCCACCTTGGTCTGGTTGGCGGCGCCCACTTTTTCAATCTCCCGTTCCTGGACAAGCCGGAGCACCCGGACTTGCAGCGCCGGAGGCATTTCGCCGATCTCATCCAAAAATACGGTGCCGCCGTCGGCCATTTCCACCTTGCCCTTCTTGTGCGTGAATGCTCCGGTGAAAGCCCCGCGGACGTGGCCGAACAGTTCCGACTCAAGCAGCTCTCGTGGAATCGCGCCGCAATTAATCACGACGAACGGACGGTCGCGTCGCGCGCTATTGAAGTGAATCGCCTTGGCGAGCAATTCTTTTCCCGTTCCGGTCTCGCCCAAAATCAAGACGGTCGCCTCCGAGGGCGCCACATGCGCGGCAGAATCCAGCACTCTCAGAAGACCCGGCGAATGCCCCAAGATGCTGTCAAACCCGTATTTGCTATCGATGGCGCTGCGCAGCGTCCGCACTTCGTCTATAAGACGGCTTCTCTCCAGCACGCGGTTAATCAGAGCTTTCAGCTCATAAATATGCAGAGGCTTGGTAAGATAATCGTACGCTCCATGCTTCATCGCCTGCACCGCGGTTTCTACCGTGCCGTAGGCGGTCATGACGAGCACGGCGGTTTCCGGGTATTCGGCGCGCACCGTCTTGAGCAGATCCAGACCGGAAGCGCCTGGAAGATTCAGATCCGTGATCACCAGGTCGTGGGAATCCGATCGAAGAATTTGCAGCGCTTGCGCCACATCGGAAGCTACCGACACTTGCGAGCCCATGTTCGCTATCTGCACCTGGAGCACCCTCTGAAGGGCTAGGTCGTCTTCTACTACAAGTATTTTGGCGGCGCTCATGGTTGTCTGAATTTTCAGGACAAGGGCAGCGTCAAGGATATCAGTTTTTTAGTCCCCCATCCACCGCGTCAATCAATGGAATGATGACTCGCTATGCGAATTGGATTCAGTAAGTTGAACCTCTGCGGCCAGGAAGTGAGGCGCTATGCGGGGCCGGTTCGCGCCCTCTAACTCCGATGGAGAGGCAGGCAAACCACAAAGGTCGATCCAATTCCCAACTGGCTTTTCACCCGGATATGCCCTTTGTGCGCGGCCGCCATCCCCTTCACGATCGCCAAACCGAGGCCCAGGCTACGCTCTCCCGCACGCCGGCTCCAAGACTCTTTTGGAAACGGCTCGAACAGCGTCTTCAGGGTCTCTCGCGGAATCCCCGGCCCTTCGTCTTGAACGGAGATTTCTACGAACCGCGCGCGCTCCCTCAGCTCCAGTTCGATCTTGCGGCCGGCGCACGAGACCCGTATCGCATTGCTTAGCAGCTCGTTGATCACGCGCAGAATTTTCAGCCGGTCGGCTCTGACAGCCGGAAGATTGGCGTCGCGGCGAAACGTCAAACGAATATTCTTTTTGCACGCCGCAGCCCGCTGCATGGACAGACTCTCGCGCGCAACCGAGGCCAGATCCACGTCGCTCAAGCAAAGCTGTGACCCGCCCAGTTGCAAGGCAGACGCGTCTAGCAGGTCGTCCACTAGCTTTAAGGCCAACTCGCTCGAAGAACGAATGCTGGAGATCAGATCCCGCTGGCCCGCGCTCAGCTGGCTGCCGCCTTCCTCTTGCAGCAGTTCGGCGAAGAGGATGATCGCGCTGATGGGACTCCGTAAGTCATGCGCCGCCGCGACGAGAATTTGATTCCTCGCTCTTTCTAGCTGCGCCGCGCCGGGCCGCGATTGCCCCTGGCGTTTACTCTCGGTGTTAGCCGGTTCGGTGAGGGTGGGGCGGCTGCGATTGAGGATTTTACTTTGAGAGCCCGCGCCCTTCTCAAGCTGCTCCGCCTGAAGATTGGAACCCTCGGCATCCTGCAAGCCCCGTCGTCTGGTTAATGAACGGCCTGAAGGCGGACCCCCGATTCCGCCAGCCCCTCGCTGTCCTATTACAGTCTGTGGCATGGCTTCTCCCTTTGGTTGGCCACTTCGCGGCAATGCCCGCCGTATTGGCGCACGATTTAACGCGCCGATTGTGGCCCGCAGGCGCTACGCTCGACGCGAGGCCGCTCAAAAAAGAGCGCCCTTCCCGGACCCTGAAAAACGCGTTTCCCCTACGGCGACCGTAGCTGAATTTCAGTTAAAAGAAGTTTATCACAAAAGAGCCTGCATTGTTAGAGAAAAATATTCGTGACGCACAACCGCCGTGGCGGAAGGCGGCCTTTTACCCCATCCTCCCGTTTTTAAATGCTTTAATCCGCCGCTCATACAACGTCGAAAACAGCCGTCAAATTGAGCTAAAATTCGGCTTGTTTTACTTGCCGCTGGCTGCCTAATGTCTTGTAATCGAATCACCGGGCCTCCGCATTGGTCCTTCGGCATAGCCGGTCTTGGATTCGCGGCTCTACACCCGCAGGAAACCGGCGCCCAACGCGCCCCGATGGTTGCCAGTAACCGGCGGGCGGCTGGCGCTCTGTGGTAGCCTTGTCCCGAACCCCATGAGAGTCGGCGTCTTTACGCCTTTGTTATCGCGGCTTTCCCTGGCCGAAGCTTTGAAGAAGCTTCGGTCGCACCACATTGAAACGGTTGAGCTCGGGACTGGCAACTATCCCGGCGACGCGCATTGCAAATTGTCGATGCTGGACGATGCCTCCGCCCTGGCCCAGTTCAAATCAACCATTGCGGACCACGGATTTACCATCAGCGCTCTGAGCTGTCATGGAAATCCCTTGCATCCCGACCCGGAGCGGGCCAAGCGCGACCAGGAGGTTAGCCGCAACACCGTCCTGCTGGCCGAAAGGCTGGGCGTTCCCGTGGTGGTGGATTTTTCGGGCTGCCCCGGCGATTCGCCCAACGCCCGGCGCCCCAACTGGGTGACTTGCCCCTGGCCTCCTGAATATCTGGAGATTCTGAGATGGCAATGGGACGATGTCGTCGCCCCTTATTGGATCCGGCATGCGAAGTTCGCCGCCGATCACGGAGTGAAAATCGCCATAGAAATGCATCCTGGTTTTGTGGTCTATAACCCCGAGACGTTGTTGAACTTACGCACGATCGCCGGGCGAAATGTGGGATGCAATTACGATCCCAGTCACATGTTCTGGCAGGGAATCGATCCCATTGCGGCCATCCGGATTTTGGGAGATGCGATCTTTCACGTCCACGCCAAGGACACCCAAATTTACGAACCGAATCTGCCCTTTACCGGCGTTCTGGATACAAAGCCCTATACCGACGAACGTAAACGCGCCTGGATTTTCCGCACCTGCGGCTATGGCCACGGCGAGCAGTGGTGGCGCGAGTTCGCCTCCACTCTGCGCATGTTCGGCTACGATTACGTCCTCTCCATTGAGCATGAAGACAGCTTGCTCTCGCCGGACGAAGGGCTCAGCCGCGCCGCGGCTTTTTTGAATCAGATTGTCATGAAACAACCGCCCGCCGCGGCTTGGTGGGTGTGAAATGGCGAGCATGAAAGCGGCGATCGTCGGGACCGGTTTCATGGGCCGCGTCCATCTCGAGGCCGTGCGGCGGCTTGGATCGGTCGAGCCGCACGCCGTGCGCGGAAGGGATCAGGCCGCTTTCCGCCAAATGCTCCGCGACCCGGCCGTATGCGCCGTCCACATCTGCACGCCTAATGCGCAGCACTACGAAATGGCGAAGGCCGCGCTCGAATCCGGCAAGCACGTGCTTTGTGAGAAGCCTCTGGCGACTTCGGCCAAGGACGCCGAAGCTCTGACAGTTCTAGCTCGCGCTCGAAATCTCCGCAATTGCACCTGCCACAACCTCCGCTACTATCCCATGGTGCAGCACATGCGCAGCCTTCGCGAAGAGGGCGAACTGGGCGAAATCCTGGTGGTCCAGGGAACCTACTCGCAGGATTGGCTGCTTTACGACACGGACTGGAATTGGCGCGCCGATTCCGCTCAGGCCGGTCCTTCGCGCGCCATGGCCGACATCGGATCGCACTGGTGTGATTTGGCGGAACATGTCACCGGGCTCAAGATCACGTCGTTGTGCGCCGACCTTCAAACCTTTCATCCCACCCGCAAGCGTCCAAAAGCCGAAGTGGAAACTTTTGCCGGCAAGTCGCTGACCCCATCGGATTACCCGGCTGTTCCGATCGACACCGACGACTTTGGGTGCGTAATCTTTCGCATGGGTCACCGCGCCCGGGGCTGCTTCACCGCCAGCCAGGTTTCCGCCGGCCGTAAGAATCGGCTCAGCATTGAGATCTATGGCAGCCGCCAGTCCGTCGCGTGGGACCAGGAGCGCCCCGACGAACTCTGGATCGGCAGCCGCGATACCGCTAACCGGATCATCGTGAAAGATCCAGCGTTGCTGAAACCGGGCGCTCGCGAGTTCGCCGATCTGCCCGGCGGCCATAGCGAAGGCTATGACGACACGTTCAAACAGCTCTTCCGCCGCTTTTATCGTTCCATCGAAAACCCGGCCGCTCAGCCCGAATATCCACAATTTTTGGACGGCCTGCGCCAACTTCGAATTCTTGATGCTGAGCTTCTCAGTCACCAGTCTCGAAGTTGGGTCAACTTGCCGGAAATCTGAAACTTACAGGCTCCGCCCGTGGTTGGCGCCAAGGTTGCTCTAATAGACTGAATCCAACGATGGCTTCCTTCCACGAGGATTTTTCCCGCGAAAGCCGGGCCTCCGGCCCTTCGGAGCGGAGCTTTGGGTTCGTTTTTTCGGCTGTCTGTTTCATCGCGGCGATTGCGCCTCTCCGTCACGCCAAGCCCGTTCGCGTTTGGTATCTTGTTGCGAGCGCGATATTTTTGATTGTTGCCACCGTCCGGCCCGCGCTTCTGAAACGCCCCAATCGCCTCTGGCTGGCCCTGGGGAGGCGCCTCGGCCAGGTCTGCAATCCTATTCTCACGGCTTTGTTGTTTTATCTTGTGTTCACGCCGGCGGGATTCCTTCTGCGCCTGGCGGGAAAAGACCCGCTCGGTCTGACTCTCGATCGGAAAGCCGAGTCCTACTGGAATTTGCGCGATCTCCCGCCGGCGCGCGGCGATTCCGGCATGGCCAATCAGTTTTGAGGACGAATCATGAACTTTCTCAGCGATTTTTGGAAATTCCTCAGAGTGAGGAAGAAATTTTGGCTGCTGCCGCTGCTCATCGTGGTGGTGCTCTTCGGCGCCATGCTGATCATGGCGGAAACTACGGCGCTCGCCCCCTTCATTTACACCCTCTTTTAGATGTGGCTGCTCGGAATCTCGGCTTTTTATCACGATAGCGCCGCCGCCCTGATCCGCGACGGCGAAGTGATGGCCGCGGCCCAGGAAGAACGCTTCACCCGAATCAAGCACGATTCCCGGTTTCCCTCCCATGCCGTCCGCTTCTGCCTGGAGTTTGCCGGCTTAAAGCCGGCCGACATCGAGCACGTCGCATTCTACGAAAAGCCCTTCCTCAAGTTCGAGCGGCTGCTTGAGAGCTATCTTGCCTTCGCCCCCAAGGGCCTCCGTTCCTTCCAAGTGGCGCTGCCCCTCTGGACGCGTGAAAAGCTATTCCAGAAAGATCTTCTCGTCCGCGAGCTTAGGCGTCTCTGGCCGGATTGCGACTGGCCCGCGCGCATGCTCTTCGCCGAGCATCACCAAAGCCACGCCGCCAGCGCCTTCTTTCCTTCTCCCTTCGAGGAGGCCCTCGTACTCACGATGGACGGCGTCGGAGAATGGACTACGACTTCCGCGGCGGTCGGCAGCGGCAACAAGCTGCAAATCATCCGTGAAATCCGTTATCCGCACTCGCTGGGGTTGCTTTACTCCGCCTTCACCTATTACGCAGGCTTCAAGGTCAATTCCGGCGAATACAAAGTGATGGGCCTTGCGCCCTATGGCGAACCGCGCTACGCCCAAACCATCCTCGACCATCTGATCGATGTCAAAAACGATGGCTCCTTCCGCCTGAATCTCGAATACTTCAACTACTGCACCGGGCTGACGATGACGAACGAAAAATTCCACGATCTTTTCGGCGGTCCTCCCCGGCAACCCGAAGAACTCCTCACGCAGCGGCATATGGATCTGGCCGCCTCGGTCCAGGCCGTGCTGGAGCAAATCGTGCTGCGCATCACCTCTTGCTTGGCGCAGCAGACGAAAGCGCGCAATCTCTGCATCGCGGGCGGCGTGGGGTTGAATTGCGTAGCCAACGGCAAGGTGCTCCGCGCCGGAAATTTCGAGAATATCTGGATACAGCCCGCGGCCGGAGACGCCGGAGGCGCCATCGGCGCCGCGCTCGCCGCCTATCACATACACAAAAACGAGCCTCGAAAGCTAAATGGCGCGATGGATGGCATGAAGGGCGCCTACCTCGGCCCGTGCTTTTCTCAATCCGACATCGAGAGCCGGCTGAAAGGCGCCGGCGCAAGGTTCGAGACCTGCTGCGACCGCGAATTGTTAGACCGCTCCGTGGATGCGCTCGCCGCCGGCAAGGCCGTCGGCTGGTTCCAAGGCCGCATGGAGTTTGGCCCGCGCGCCTTGGGCAACCGCTCCATCCTCGGAGACGCCCGTTCGCCCGCCATGCAGTCGCTGCTCAATCTCAAGGTGAAATACCGCGAGTCGTTTCGCCCCTTCGCGCCCTCCGTGCTGCGCGAAGACGTTCGGGATTGGTTCGAATTGGACGCCGACAGCCCCTATATGCTGCTTGTGGCGAACGTTCAAGACCGCCTTCGCATCGCTATGACGGCTGAGCAGCAAAAGTTGTTCGGAATCGACAAGCTGAAGGTTCCGCGCAGCGAGATTCCAGCGGTGACGCACGTGGATTATTCCGCCCGCATTCAAACCGTCCACGCCGAAACCAATCCTCGCTATCATGCGCTTATTTCCGCCTTCAAGGCGCGCACCGGCTGCCCGGTAATCGTCAACACCAGCTTCAATATCCGCGGCGAGCCCATCGTCTGTACGCCCGAAGACGCCTTCCGCTGCTTTATGGGCACGGAGATCGAATTCCTGGTCGCCGGCAATTGCTTCCTCCGGAAAGAGGATCAGAACGAGCAACTGAGGCAAGACTATCGGCGCAACTTCGCGCTCGACTGAACGCCCTCTGGCGAGCCCGTCTGCTACAGTGCGGTTGTGCGCTTGTCCCGAGTCGAGGAGTTGATCTTTGCGCTGTCGCTGGCCGCTTCCCTTTGGGGATTTTGGCGCCGTTTCGGGGCGGAGCTCCGGCGCATTCTCCAGTCCAAGCCGGACGTGGATTTTCAGCTCAGTCCCATCTCGAAACGCGTCCGCGATTTCATTTGGGAAGTGATGCTTCAAGGCAAAGTGATCCGCCAGCGGCCTTTGCCCGGCATCGCTCACGCCGTGCTGTTCTGGGGTTTTTGCGCGTTCGCGCTGGTGACGGTCAATCATGTCGCCACTGCTTTTGGCGGCGCTTTTCTTTCACGCCACGGCCGCTTCGGCCGGATTTATTTCAGATTTGTGGCCGCATTTGCGGTGGCGGTGGCGGTGGCGATCGCCGGATTATTCGTGCGGCGCTTTGTCGTCCGCCCGCGCTGGCTCGGTCCGCTATCTTACGAATCCGGAGTGGTCGCGCTGCTGATATTCGTGCTGATGGTCACCTATTTGGGGACGTTTTGGGCGGGGGACAACAAGGCGCTGTGGTGGGCGCATTCCGCCGCATTATTAATCTTCCTCCCGCTGATTCCCCACACCAAGCATCTCCATCTGGCGCTCAGTCCGGCCTCGGTCTTTTTTTCCCGCGGGGAATTCGCCCATATTCCGCCGCTCCAAGGCGACGAAGATTTCGGCCTTGAGAAAGGCAAAGATATTACGCGAATCCTCGCCCTTCAGGCTTATTCATGCGTCGAATGCGGCCGCTGCACCGAACATTGCCCGGCGTTCAACACCGGAAAAGTTCTCGATCCCAAGAAAATCGCCTTGGGCGTGCGCGGATACTTGAACGAATTCGGTCCGGCCGGCGAAGCGAAGCTGCTCGAGACTTATCTCTCGCAAGAAGCCGCGTTCCAATGCACCACGTGCGGCGCCTGCGAATACCAGTGCCCGGTTGGAGTGGAGCACGTTCCCATCCTGGTGGGATTGCGCCGCGGAGCCGTCAATACCGGCCGCTGGGAAGACGATTACGGAACCAGGCTCTTCCTGGCGTTGGAGCGCCAGGGCAACGCCCTGGGCCTCGCTTCCAGCGAACGCGACAAATTCATCGAAAAGCAGCAATTCCCCATCTTCAATGGAAGCCAGGATTATTGTCTCTGGCTCGGCTGCATGGGAAGCTATGATCCCGGCGGGCGCGAAATCGTCGCGTCGTTGGCGCGCGTCATGAATAAGTTGGGCGCGAGTTTCGGCGTTTTGCACAAGGAACGCTGCACGGGCGACCCCGCGCGCCGGCTGGGCAACGATCTCGTGTTCCAACAGCTCGCGGAGCAGAACCTAGAAGCCATGAAGCAAGCCAAAGTTCAGAGAATCGTCTCCATCTGCCCGCACTGCGTCCGCACGATCGGGTCTGACTGGAAAGAGCACGGCTCGCCTCCCTTTATCGAACATCACAGCGAATTCCTCGCGCGCCACGGCCAACGCCTCGCCCGCGACGGAAAGAGCGCTAGGATCGTCTATCACGACCCGTGCTATCTGGGCCGTTATCGCGGCGTATTTGACGGGCCGCGCGAGCTTCTCGGCGGCCCCCTCGATCCTCCGCGCAGCCGCGAGCGCAGTTTTTGCTGCGGAGCCGGCGGCGGACTGGCCTTTTTGGGTGAGGAAAAAGGCGAGCGCGTCAGCCACAACCGCGCCCGCGAGCTCGCCGCGACCGGCGCCGATGTGGTCGCCGCCGCCTGCCCCTTTTGCGCCACCATGTTCCGGGACGCTTTGCCCGCGGTCTCCGCGAATCCACCGAAGCTGCTGGACATCGCGCAAATCGTTGAGCGCGGCCCTTTTTAGCCAAACTCGCTATTTGCCATCCACGGAAAACGCCAACAGCGCATTGCCCGGCATGCCGCCCCATTGCCCATAGCCGGAATTAACGAAGACCATGCCGTTGACGACGGCCGGCCCGGCGGCATCCATCGAACCGCCGTGAGCGGCCTTTCCATTGACGGCTTCAAACTCGCGGGCCGTGTCCATGTCCCACAGGACTTGGCCCGTCAAAGTCGAGTAAGCGCGGAGATGCCCATCGACCGAACCGGAGAAGACCGCGCCTGGAATCGCCGTCACCGCAGCCGACTGCGCTGGAGAGCAATCCGTTCTGTCGGCCGCGCACGCCCGGGGCTTTGCAGTCCACACCGGTTTTCCGGTTTTGAGATCGAGCGCGTGCAGCCCGCCGCCTTTCTTCGGATCGAGAGTCAATTTGAATCCCATCGGAGACTTCGGATCTGGCGCGCCGCCGATGCCGATATCGGAAATCGCCACGTAAACATTCTTGCCGTCAGAAGCCGAGCCCCATTGGCTACCGCCGAGCGAGCTTCCCTCGCCCGCTCGTGCTTGCCACAGGATTTCACCCCTGTGATCCGGATCGATCGCATGCACCATCCCCGACTTCTGCCCGATCACCAGTGCCCTCTTTCCAGCGCCCAAGCTCACCAGAATCGGCGGCTGCCCGAAGTCAAAGTCCGGACCCTTCGCGTCGGGGCAATTTTCCGGTGTCGGCGCTCCGCAAGCCGTGTTGAAGGCATCGTTTTCGGTCAATTGCTTCGACCAAAGCAATTTTCCGGTCTTCAGATCCATCGCCAGGATGGCGTCGCTGGTGCTGGTCGGTGGATCGGAATAATTGTCCCCCGTGGCGACATAGAGAACTCCAAGCTGCTCATCGATCGTTGGGCTCGACCATACGGCCGCGCCAGAAGGGCCGTGCCGCTGCACGTCGGTCGTCGTCTTGCCAGTCACCTTTGCCGGTTCCGTGATGGTAAACGTCTGCCAGATCGTTTTACCAGTGCTGGCATCCAGCGCCATAACACTTCCCCGGAACGTGCAGCACTCGACTTTCGGATCCGCCCCCAGCGCCTCTTCGAAGGACGCGAACGGCTGGTAAACGACTCCGTTATAGAACCTTGGGGTCGCTGTCACCGTCGTCGCATAGTGCCCCGCCGGATGGACTTTCCAAATCAACTTCCCTGTCGCGGCGGCGAGAGCGAACAAATTCGCGCCCGAATCTCCGAAGAACACGGCGGGCGCTCCGTTGGCTTCGCCGAGGGTTACGCCGGAGCGGATTGCTCCCGTCGCTTGAAATCCCCAGAAGGTGCAGCCGGTCGCGGCATCAAGCGCGTACAAGGCTCCCGTCGCCGTAGCGATGAACACGCGCCCGCCGGCCACCGCCGGCTGGGATCGCGCGACGGTTACGTTTCCTTGATTGAACGCCCACTTCAGCTTCAGCTTGGGTATATCCGATGCCGCCAGGCGCGCCGATGCCGCATCTACGAAGCGCGAGTTTGTGGGACTCGTGCTCCAGCCGTTCCATTGCGGCGCGCCTGCCTTATACCGGAAAGCCGCGCCGCCATTGCAAGTTGCCTCGAACGACGCCGCCGGCTGCCTGCCGCCTGTCGGCGCGATATAACCGATCAGAGCAAAAATCTGGGCCGTCGAAAGCCCCTCGGCGCGGCTCTTCATCGCCCCGTTTGTGAGAGCAAGATAGATTGCCTCGCCGCTCATCGCCTTGATGGCCGCGACCGATGGGACGCGCTCCTGCGGCGCGTCGTGGCACGAAGCGCAACGCTCCTTGTAGATCGCCGCTCCGTCTTGAGCCGACAAAACCGGCAACATCAGAACGAGAAGACACACGTATCGCATAGCATCCTTCCTTTCCTGTTATTGAGTGACTTTAGCGGCTAAATGAAGTCGCGTTTTTTGGATTGCAGATAATACGTAAGCGCCAGGATCAGCACGATCAATCCGACCTCGACGCCAAGAACTCTAAAGACGTTCGAATGCCACACGGGCTTCGGAACCGTGGCGTTCGGCATCAGCCCTGGAATTCGGATTAAAAATGGCCAGGCAAGACTGTACACGATGTTGCAAAATACATTTGCCGCCAATCCCCATCCTTCCGTTTCTCCCACCAGCGCGACTCCCGTGATCAGGCAAGTGCCGATGAAGGGCAAGAAAGCGAGGATTAGGAATAGGGGAATGAATGCGCGCGGAACAAACCCGCGAGTCTCGATGAGCAGCACCGCTGCGGCCAGCAGCGTCAACCAGGGAATGAGAAACATCCCGAACGTGGAGATCAGCTTCGCTGTCGTGTACTGGATCGAAGAGACGGGAAGACTCATCAGGAAAGCCAGATTCTGGTTTTTCCTTTCGTTCACGATCCCGACGATCGGCAGCATGTGTCCCACCAGGATCAGCGCTGAAAAAAAACAGATGATGCCCACGAGTATGGGCGCCTCATGCCGCCACTGAACCACGCCTAGTGCAATCGCGCCGCCGGCGATGGAAAAAAGGAGTTGCCCCCGATAGAGCGCCCAATCTTTCAAAATCAATTGTCTAACTACAGCTCCCCTCATGTCCCTACCTCCTCTCTTTCCCTGCTGTGCTCCACGTTCGCGACGAAAATCTCTTCAAGCGTCATGCTTTCGATGCGCTGAACCCGGGCGCCGCTATTCTCATAGGCGCTCACCAGGTCCGGAACGAAGGCGTTGGCCGTCGCGATCGCCAGCCTTCCCTGTTGCCTCACGCCAATGATTCCAGGCAGAGCCGGCAATTCGATTCCCGCCGGCGCTTCCAGACGCAGCCGGCGCCATCGGTCCAGGTACATTTCCTTGTCCATGGAATCGATGACGCGCCCGCGATCGATGAATGTGATCCGATCGGAAATCTGCTCCACGTCCTGGGTGTGATGCGATGAAAAGAGAACGCTGCGTCCCTCATCCGCCATGACGCTGGTCAGCTCGCGCAGGATTTCGTGCCGGGCTACCGGGTCCAGGCCGGTGGTTGGCTCGTCCAGAACCAGCAGCTTGGGCCGGCGCGCCAGCACCAAAAGCAACATCGCCTTCACCCTCTGGCCGTGCGATAGCCCTTTAATCTTCTGCTCCGCCGGCAGGCCGAAGCGCTTCAACAGAAGTTGCGCATAGTTGGCGTCCCAAGTTGGATAAATCGTCCGTATGAAGCCCATGTGCCAATCAAGCGTCATCCCCCCATACAGCCTCATGTCCTCCGAGGCGAAGCCGATGTCCCACTTCGCGGCGATCTGCTCGTTTGGCATGCGGCGGCCCAGCACGCGCACTTCACCCGAATCCTGGCGCACCAGGCCCAAAAGGATCCGGATAGTCGTCGATTTGCCCGCGCCGTTCGGCCCGATCAACCCCATGATCTGTCCTTCCGGCACATTCAGCCGGATATTTTCGAGCGAAAAGAAGCGATAACGCTTCGAAACTCCGCTCATTTCTATGGCAAAATCGCTCATACGGTTTCCTTTTCCGCTGGCGTTCCACTCAGGCGGTCGCCGGCCTCGCGCAGCCGTTCTTCGAGTTCCCTGGGCCGCATGCCCAAAATCGCCGCAATACGCGCAGCTTGCTCCAGATGTTGTTCTAATTCCTGCTCGCGGAGTTCGGCTCCCAGCCCCGGCCTGGACGCTACAAACGAACCCTTTCCGTGTTGGGTCACAATGACGCCCTCCCGCTCCAACTCAAAATAGGCCCGCTTCACTGTGATCACGCTAATCTGAAGATCTACGGCAAGCTGGCGGATGGACGGTATCGGCTGGCCCTCTTTCCAGTCGCCTACCGCAATCCGCTGCTTAATCTGCTCCATGATCTGGAGGTACATCGGGCGCTTGTCGGATTGAGAGATGGTCAGCGCTCCGTTCAGCACAGTATACACAGTATACACTTATGCTCAGTATTGTCAATTCCCAAATCGCAAATTTTTCTTTGGCTGGCGGGTCTGGCGAGTCGGTGATAGCATGTCGCATCCGCACCAAGCCAAGCTCGTTCGGGCAGAGCGGTTCAAGGCGAGGGGATCAGGGCGCGACGGCTCCGCAAGAAGGACCTCGTGGGCATATACTTATACGAACAGGAGGCCGAGATGCAGTATCGAAATCTCACTATCCTTAATCGCGGCAGCCGCCGTTTTATGCGTAGCGGAGAACGAGCAGCCGCCCAATCGGTCAGCGCAAAGGCGCCAAAAACCGCGAACGGAACCTCGCGCGGAAGAGGCGCGCGGATCAAAATGACAATATGACCAGCCCCCTGCCCGCCTTCGCAATGGCGCTGTTCATTGCCGCCTTGGGCCATGCGCAATGGGACCCGTACCCCTGGAAACACGTCCCCCGCACGGCGGATGGCAAGGTGGATCTGAACGCGGCGCCGGTGCGCACGTCTTACGGGAAGCCCGATCTTTCGGGCTTTTGGATGCCGGAGAATCCGACAAAATATCTCCTCAACCTCGCCGCCGACATGAAGCCCGAGGAGATCCCGCTGAAGCCCTGGGCGCGCGATTTGTACAATCAGCGAATCGACAATAACGGCAAGGACCATCCGGGCGCGCGCTGCCTGCCTTCAGGCATTCCAGAAAAGGACAACATTCCGGACGGCCTCAAGTTAGTGCAGACCGAGGATTTGATCATTCTCCTTCACGAATCGCGCACCATTTACCGGCAGATTTTCACCGACGGCCGGCCGCTGCCAAAAGACCCTCAGCCAACCTGGATGGGATATTCCATCGGCCGTTGGGACAAGGAAACGCTGGTGGTGGAGACGATCGGACAGAACGGCAAGACCTGGCTCGATATGAAAGGGCTGCCGGGGACGGAAAAGCTGCGGGTCACCGAGCGTTTCACCAGGCCTAGGATCGGCCGCATGGATGTGGAATTCACCATCGACGATCCGGAGGCATACACCAAACCCTGGACGGTGCATCAGGCCTGGCGCCTGCTTCCCGACGCCGAGCTGATCGAGAGCATCTGCGAGGAAAACAACCGCGATCCGGCGCACATGGTGGGAAAGTAAAGGGGCTTAGCCCCAACTAGGGCAGGCGCTCCAGCATCGCGTCGATCTCCTCCAGAGCAATATAGAAATGCGGCGACGCCCGCACCCAACCCGCCCGGGCGGCCAGAGAGATTCTGTTGTTTCGCAGGCGCGCCACTAGCGTCGTGGAATCCACGCCCGGCTTTCGGAAGCTGACGATGCCCGCTCCGTTTTCCGGCGTTCTCTTGCCCAGCAGTTCGTAGCCTCGCGAGAGCACGCCTTCAGCGATGCGATCGCCCAGAGCCTGCACCGCCGGCGCGATCCGCTCCAGGCCCACGCTCAAAAGAAAGTCGATGGACGCCTTCAGCCCATAGCAGCCGATTGTATTCAGAGTTCCGCACTCGTAGCGGCCTGCGTCGGGGCGCAGGGCCATATCGCGGTTGGCGTAATCCTCATAGCCGGCCACGTTCGTCCAGCCGAACTCCACCGGCGCCACACGGTCCTGAAGCTCGCGCGAAATGTAGAGGATGGCGCAGCCCTCCGGCCCCACCAGCCACTTGTGGCCATCGGCCGCCAGCGCATCGATATGGGCCGCGCGAACGTCCACCGGGAACGCGCCTAATCCCTGGATCGCATCGACTAGAAATATTGCGCCCCGCCGGCGGCAAATTTCTCCGATCGCATTCAGGTTCGAGCGGAACCCAGTCAAATATTGGACGAAGCTGAGCGCCAGGAGCCTAGCGCCAGAGGCGGCCGCATCAATCCGGTCCAACGGATCCGACGCCCGCAGCCACTCGATTCTCACGCCCTTTGCCTCCAACCGCCGCCATGGATACTGGTTCGCCGGGAACTCCTCTTCAAAGGCGATTATGCGATCTCCCGCGCGCCAATCGAGCCCCATGGCGATGGTCGCGATCCCTTCCGAGGTGTTTTTCATGAGGGCAATTTCTCCAGGCTCGGCGTGAATAAGACGCGCCGCGGCGGCCCGGAGGCCGTCGTAAGTCTTCCGCCATTCGCTCGAATGAAATGAGCCGGAATGCAAAACATCATCCGCCAGCCGCGCCATCGCCTCCGCAACGGGGCCCGCAAGAGGCGCAACCGCGGCGTGATTCAAGTAAATTAGTTGCTGCGTAACCGGAAAGTGCTGCCGGTACTGGGACAGGTCCGTGCCGATCATTCTCTACAGATTACGCTCAGGCGAAGCGTTTGGCGCGGCCGGAGTGAATAGGCGGCTGCAATTCCGCCGAAAGGACGCGTGGCGCAGGGGGCATGAAAAGCAACGCGTGGTACCATCGGTGCTGTACGCCTACGTCGGATAGGTCCAGCAGATGTACAACGCTTTCTTCGGGTTTTCCGAAAGCCCGTTTAACCTGAGTCCCGACCCCTCTTTTCTTTACCGCAGCGCGCAGCACGAAGAAGCGCTCGCGAATCTGATCTACGGCGTGCAGGGGCGAAAGGGATTTATTGTGTTGGCGGGCGAGGTCGGCACCGGCAAGACCACGATGCTCGAGTGCCTGCTCGACTATCTCGAAGCGCAGCGCCTTGAGTACGCATATATCTTCAATTCGAGAATCAACAGCGATCAATTTTTCGAAATGATTGCGTACGACCTCGACTTGAATTGCAACCGCGCCTCGAAAACCCAGGTGCTGTTCGCCCTGAACGCTTTTCTGCTGGAGCAGTCCCGCCAGGGGCGCACAGCCGTACTGATTGTCGATGAGGCCCACAATCTCGACTGGGAGGTGCTGGAGGAGATCCGGCTTTTGGGAAACATGGAAAACCGCCAAGGCAAGCTCCTCCAGATTGTCCTCGCGGGACAGCCGGAGTTGGATCGCAAACTCGATGCGCCCAATATGCGCCAACTGAAACAGAGAGTTTTGTTGCGATGTAATCTGGAGCCATTCACCTTGCGCGACGCCGTGAACTACATCGAATCGAGGCTGGCGCGCGCGGGCATGCCAAATCAAAAGGTGTTTCCGGAGGATCTCATAGCGGAGATCCATCTGCGCACGCAAGGAATTCCACGGCTGATGAACGGCGTCTGCGACAACTTATTGCTGACTGCTTTCGCCATGGAACGTAAAAGTTGCAATCTGGAGATGCTCGACGAAGTCTGCCGCGATTTGCGCTTAGATTGGCCGGGAACCCGTGGGCGACGCCAGATGGCCGAAGTGTAGTCGCCTAAGATTAAAGCCAAAAGCCCGCGCGCCAGTCTGTCGCATCCAGGCGCCATTTTGGCGCGCTCCGGCCTCCGCGCGATACGCAACTGACGCGGAATCAACGTACTAGACTGTGGCGCCCGCGCTGCTAGAACCACGCTCATGAAACGCATTCTTAAGCGCATCACCGTTTGGTTCTGTCTGGCCGTCAGCGCCTCGCTCAGCTTCGGCCAAGGCAACTCCAAAATCGCTTCCGATCTCGCCGGCCTGCTGAACGGTCTTCTCGGACCGGTGAATGTCGTCATTCAATACAACGCAAGGCCAGGACTGGCGCAACTTCTTGAGCTTACTGCTTTGGGCGGTACGGTTACGCATCAGTACTCCTCTATTCCCGCTATTTCAGTGACGTTGCCCGCCGGAGGCGTTCTGGGCGTCCTGCTCGACCCGTTGGTCTCCTTCATCTCTCTCGACCGCCAGGTAGCGGGCACGCTGGACCTCACCACCGCCGCGTCGGGCGCCAACTATGCGTTCCAATCGGGATACACCGGCGCGGGCGTGGGTATCGCCATCCTCGATAGCGGCATCTACAATCATCCCGACCTCGCCGGCCGCGTGGTATACCGGCAAAGTTTCGTGAAGTCCACCAATCTCGACGACTACGGCCACGGAACGCACGTGGCGGGCATCGCGGCAGGGGACGGCGCGGCGTCCGGCGGACTGTACAGGGGCGTCGCACCGGGCGCGCATCTCATCGACCTGCGCATTCTAGACGCCAATGGAATGTCCAGCGATAGCGTCGTGATGGCCGCCATCGACCGCGCGATCGCGCTGAAGAGCCAATACAACATTCGCGTCATCAATCTCTCGATCGGGCGGCCGATTTACGAAAGCTATGCTTTAGACCCGCTTTGCGCCGCCGTGACCGCGGCCTGGAAACAAGGCATTGTCGTGGTGACCGCCGCCGGCAACCTGGGGCGCAACGGCTACGCCACCATCACTTCGCCCGGCAACGATCCCTACGCAATCACCGTGGGCGCGATGAAAACAGAGGGGACTCCCCAGCGCAGCGACGATCTCATTGCCAGCTATAGCTCAAAAGGGCCTACCTGGATCGACTTCGAGGCGAAGCCGGACATCGTCGCGCCTGGCAACCTCGTGCACTCGCTTCTGGCGCCCGGCTCCACGCTGGCCAAAGAGTTTCCAGCGAATATCTCGTCGCCGAATTACATCCAGTTGAGCGGCACCAGCATGGCCACGCCGGTGGTGAGCGGCGCGGCCGCCATTCTGCTGCAACAGAATCCCAGCCTTTCCCCCGACACCATAAAAGCCCGGCTGATGAAGACAGCTTCCAAGACTTTCCCTCTTACCAGCATCGCGGTGGACCCCACAACGGGCCAAGTCTATCCCAGCACCTACGACATTTTCACCGTGGGCGCGGGCTATGTTGACATTCAGGCGGCACTGTACAATCGCGACAGCGCTTCCGGCTTGGCTGCTTCGCCCACGGTCTATTGGAACCCCTTGCTCTCCACAGCCATGCTGCTCAAACCATCCTCTTCGACTTGGGACAACAATGTCTGGAGCCTGAGCAACGTCTGGGGGCAGCAGGTAGTGCAATCCACAATCGGCGGCTCCTCCGCGGCCTGGGGAACCGCGGCGGCCTGGGGTAGCTCCGCGGCCTGGGGGACTTCGGCGGCCTGGGGGACATCGGCAGCTTGGGGGACGTCGGCAGCCTGGGGGACGAACATTAGCGGGACCGGCGAGAATTAGCGGTTGAGGCCGACCGTAGGGAGGAAAGAGGCTTAGGGAGCGACATCGCCGCTGGCGATGGACACCAATTGTCCCAGATCCAGACGGCCCGTGTAGATCGCCATCCCCAGCGCCGCGTGGATGCCCATGGCGTGCAGTTCCCGGATCTCCTCAACCGTCGTGATGCCGCCGGCGGCCGTCAGCTCCAGCGGAGTGGCGGCGCGAAGCCTGCGAAACCAATCGAGGTCGGTGCCTTGCATCATCCCTTCTTTGTCCACATACGTGCAGAGGAAGCCGGAACAATAGGGTTCGAGGCGGCTGACGACTTCTTCGGCTGAGAAATCGGTAGCTTCGCGCCAGCCCTTCACCACAATTTTGCCGTCTTTGGAATCCAGGGCGGCAATGATTCGCTCGCGCCCCACGGCCGCGGCAATTTCTGGGAACGCAGGCGTAAAAGCCGCCGTGCCCACAATCACCCGGTGCGCCCCTTGCTCAATGAGCCGCCGGGCGCGCTGGGCAGTCCGCACTCCTCCTCCCACGCGGCAACGGGCGCGCGCGGCCAGCATGGCGACAATTTCGGAATTTTCGCCGTTTCCGATGGCCGCGTTCAGATCGATCACCTGGATTTCCGGAAACGCCGCGAATCGGCGCAGCATCTCCAGCGGTTCGCCGCCTTCCAAAGCCTTTTCTCTGCCCTGAACAAGCTGTATTACTTTTCCGTCCATCAGATCGATGCAGGGGAAAATCATATGCGTACCGGAACGTCGCGGGACTCCAGATACCGTTTAAGATCGCCGACGGTGTAGGTTCCGTAGTGGAAGATCGAGGCGGCGAGCGCCGCATCGGCGTGCTGCAGCACTTGCAGAAAATCCTCCGGCTTGCCCGCGCCGCCCGAAGCGATGACCGGAATCGTGGTCGCCTCACGGACCGCGCGCGTTAGCGGACAGTCGAAGCCGGTCTGCACGCCGTCCGTATCCATGGACGTAAGCAGGATCTCGCCCGCGCCCAATTCTTCGCCGCGGCGCGCCCATTCGACCGCGTCGATGCCTTCATCGCAGCGGCCGCCGCGCGTGTAGACGCTCCAGCCTCCGCCGCGCCGCCGCCTTGCATCGATTGCCAGCACCACGGCCTGGGCGCCGAACTCCGCGCTCATTTCCGAAATCAGCTCGGGACGCCGGACCGCCGCCGTATTTACGCTGACCTTATCCGCGCCCGCATGCAAAATGCGCCGCGCGTCCTCCACAGATCGAATGCCTCCGCCTACAGTGAGCGGAATGAATACCTCGCGCGCCGTCCGCGCGACCACGTCCACCATGATTTCGCGATCGTCGCTGGAAGCCGTAATGTCGAGGAACACGAGCTCGTCGGCTCCTTGCTCGTTATATCGGCCGGCTAGCTCCACCGGGTCCCCAGCGTCGCGCAGATGGACGAAGTTCACGCCCTTGACGACCCGCCCCGCCGTAACGTCCAGGCACGGAATAATGCGCTTGGCTAGCATTTTTCGATGAAGTTCCTCACGACGGCCAGCCCCGCCGGCCCCGATTTCTCAGGATGAAACTGTACGCCGTAAACGTTGCCCTGATCGAGGATCGCGGTATAGGGGATCATATAGTCGCAAACGGCGGCGGTAGCCGGGACGATGGGGCAATAGTAGCTGTGAGCGAAGTAAAAATAGGGATGAGCCACGCTTCCGCTTAGTAAACGCGTCTCGCGGCAAGCGCGCACCTGATTCCACCCCATGTGCGGAATGCGCAGGCTGCCGCAAAAGCGCTTCACTTCGCCTTCGTAAATACCCAGCCCGCGCTCGTCCGGCGCCTCTTCGCTGGACGCAAACAGCGCCTGAAGGCCCAGGCAAATCCCTAGAAAAGGCACGCCCGCTCGAATCCGCTCCACCAACGCTTTCCGCACCTGAAACTCATCCAGCGCCCGCATCATCTGGCCGAAATGTCCCACGCCCGGAAGAATAATCTTGGTCGCGCGCCGCAACCCGGCGGAATCGCGGACCCGTTCGTAAGAGGCGCCCAGAGCGCGCAAAGTATTCTTCACCGATTGAAGATTCCCCGCGCCGTAATCTAAAATGGCGATCACAACAGCCCCTTTGTCGATGGCAATTGCTTCTTGAGCCGCGCGTCTTTGGAGCAGGCATACCGCATTGCCCGCGCGAAGCATTTGAAAATCGCTTCGATTTTGTGGTGATTCGACCGGCCGTAAAGAACTCTGGCGTGCAGATTCGCGCAGGCGTGATTGGCGAATCCTCCGAAGAAATCCTCCACTAACTCCGCTTGCAAATCGCCCACGAGCCGCGTCTTCACCAGGTCCTTGTACGCCAGCGCCGGACGCCCGCTCAGATCCACCGCGACCACAGCCAGCGTCTCGTCCATGGGCATCACGAAATATCCGGCGCGATTGATGCCCCGGCGGTCGCCCAGAGCTTTGGCGAAAAGCTGCCCGAGCACGATGCCCGTGTCCTCCACCGTGTGATGCTGATCCACGTCCAGGTCGCCCCGGGCTTGTATGGTCAAATCGAAACCGCCGTGCTTTGTGAACAGCTCCAGCATATGATCCAGAAAGCGAACGCCAGTGGAAATCGCATATCGGCCGCGGCCTTCAATGCGCAACGCGCCGCGGATTTGCGTTTCTTTCGTGTTGCGCTCGATTTCCGCGCGTCTCACAGCACATCCTCAATTTCATTCACATTCTCGACGATCGCCGCGGCCTTTTCCTGTTCGAACAGTTTCCCGAGCTCTTCGCGATGGGAATGCGACCGCGCTAGAACCCCGATAAAGGGCACACGCGCGGCTCGGGCGGAGCGGGCGTCGTCGATCGTATCGCCCACGTACCACAGCTTGCGCCCCGGCCTCATCCGCTGGATCGCCAGCAGGCCATCCGGCGCGGGTTTGCCATTGGCCACGTGCTCGGCGCAAATGATCGGATCAAAAGCCAGGTCCGGAGCGAACCGGTTCAGAGTGAAATCCAACTCGTAGCGCAGCCGCCCCGTGAAAATCGCCAGGCCGAAGCGGGCCTGAAGGCGCTCGAGAAAACCCGGCTTTGGAAACCACCGTTCCCGCTGGATCAAGCCGTCGCCATTATGGCCGATGAAAATTTCGTTAAAATATGCGACGACCGTTTGGTAGTCCACTTGGCGGCCTAAATCGGCGCAGATGCGCTGCGACAAGGCCCAATCGTTATTCCAGCCTCCGGCGTTCTTGTACTGCTGCACCAGATCCCGTTCGATCCGCTGCCCGGTGAAATGTTCAACGGTCCGCACTACGCCTTCCCGATAGGAATCCGTGACTTCGGCCAGCACTCCGTCCATGTCAAAAGCGATTATCGAGTCCATAACATGCTCAATTCCGCCAAAAACCGCTCGGTGGCAAGACGCGTCCCCAGAGTCACGCGTACGCAGCCGGGGATCTCATAGCTGCGGTCGCGCACCAGCACTCCTCGTTCGCGCAAGGCGTCGCGGATCGCAATGGCGCGGCCGCCTGCATCAAACAGCACGAAATTGGCGCGGCTTGGATAGTAGCGGATGCCGAGCCGTTCGAAGGCGCGATAGACCTGCTCGCGCGACTCCAGCACCTCGGCGACGTATTGCTTGACATATTCGCGATCGCGTATGGCGGCGCGCGCCGCTAGCACCGCCAGCGCGTTCACGCTATACGGCGACTGCGCCTTTTTGAGCCACGCAACGTTTTCGAGGGAAGAAAACAGGCAGCCGCAGCGCATCGCCGCCATGCCGTAAGCCTTCGAAAATGTCCGGCTAATGAAAAGGTTGTTGTACTCGCGAATGCACCCCAGGGCGGTGACGCCCGAAAATTCGAAATATGCTTCATCGATCAGCACAGCCGCGCCCGGCGCGGCTTCGATGATCTTGCGCACGCCCTCAAGATCGATCCCTGTTCCGGTGGGATTGTTCGGATTGGCGATCAAAATCGCACGCGTCGCAGGGCGAATGGCCGCCAAAACCTCTTCTAGGGGAAATTCCAGCGTATCTCGCCGGAACTGGATTTCGCGCACGCAGGCTCCGGCCACGTCGGCGTAAAAACGATACATGGCGTACGAAGGCCGCAACGTGAGGACTTCGGCGCCGTCGTCCACGTAGCAATGGATCAGAAGCTGGATCGCTTCATCGGTGCCGTTCGTAAGGGTGAGCTCGCCCGAAGAGACGCCAAAGAACGCGGCTAAATCGTCCAAAGCCTCCACGTATTCTGGATAAATCGACAAGCGGTCGGAAGCGAGCTTCTCCTTGAGGAATGCGATCACCTTCGGGGAGCAGCCAAGCGTGTTTTCGTTGAAATCGAGCCGCAGCTTCCCCTCGCGCCCCGCGCTGGGGGGCGAGTACGGCGCCATGCGCCGGACGGCTTCGCGCGGCCGAAGGCTACTCACGGCGAGCCTCCACCGAACGCGCGTGCCCTTCCAACCCTTCCGCCCTGGCCAGCGCCGCAATCGCCGGGGTCAGTCGCGCCAGCGCCTCCCCACTCAGCTCCTGCACCGAGATCACTTTGACAAAATCGGCCGCGGAAAGGCCGCCGCGGAAGCGGGCCGCGCCGGAAGTCGGCAAAACGTGATTGGGGCCCGAGGCGTAATCTCCCGCGGCTTCCGGACTCATCGGCCCCAAGAAAACCGACCCCGCGTTCTGCACCAAGCCCAGCAGCGAAGGGTCATGCAAGGCCAGATGCTCCGGCGCGAGCGCGTTTGAAAAGTCAACGCCGCGCTCCAGCGAATCGAGCATCACGATGGCGCCGTTATTGTCGATGGATTGCCGCGCGACGGATGCCGTAGGCAGCGTCTCAAGCTGCCGCTCTATTTCAAGAGCGACTTCTTCCGCCAGCTTCCGCGAAGTAGTCAGCAAAACCGCCGACGCATCGGCGTCGTGCTCGGCTTGCGCCAGCATGTCCGCCGCGATCCAGCGCGCATTTGCTTCCGCGGCGATGATCACGATCTCCGTCGGCCCCGCCACGAAATCGATCCCGGTTTCGCCGGCCACGATTTTTTTCGCCGCCGCAACATAAATGTTGCCCGGCCCCACGATGCGGTCCACCCTCGGAACGGTCTCCGTTCCATAGGCCATCGCCGCGATGGCTTGCGCTCCGCCCATACGGAAGAAATGTGTCACGCCAAGCCAGGTGGCCAGCGCCAGAATTTCGCGGCTTGGCCGCGGGCAAGCCACGCAGATCGTCTTCACTCCGGCCACCTGCGCCGGAATCACGTTCATCAGCAGCGTGGAGGGAAGCGGATAGCGGCCAGCGGGAGTATACGCGCCCATGGACTCCAGGGGCCGTACAATCTGACCCAGCCGCCGGCCATCGCCATATTCGACCCAACGTTCTTGCGGAAGCTGCAGACACGCGTATTCGCGAATATTGGCGGCGGCCACCGAGACGGCGCGCTCGAAGGCGGCATTGAGCGTCCCGCGGGGCTGCTCACGCACGCTTCCGCCGTCGAAGCCATCGAACTTGCGCGCGTATTCCAGCAACGCCGCGTCTCCCCGCTGGCGGACATCTTCCAAAATCGGCCGCACCACTCGCTCGGCCTCGTCCAAACGCTGAGCCTTTCGCGTAAGCAGGGCGCCCGCTTCCTCTTGATTTAGCACCCGAATCATCACATCACGATCTTGTTCAGCGGGTATTCCACAATTCCTTGCGCTCCCGCTTCCTTCAATCGAGGAAGAATCGTGCGCACCGTCGATTCATCGAGGATGGTATTCAGAGCCAGCCACCGGTCGTCGCTCAACGGCGAAATAGTAGGCTTCTTCAACGCCGGCAGCACTTCCAAAACCCTCTCCAGATTCTGCCTTTCCACATTCAGCAGCAATCCGACCTTGCCCAGCGCGTTGATCGCTCCTTCCAGCAGCATCTTGATGTCGCAGAGCTTGCGCCGCTTCCAGGAATCGCTCCACGCTTCCGCATTCGCGATCAGTTGCGTATTGGACTCCAGCACGGTCTCGATCACGCGGAGCTTGTTGGCCCGCAGCGAAGAGCCGGTTTCTGTAACTTCGACAATGGCGTCCGCCAGAACGGGCGGCTTCACTTCCGTGGCGCCCCAACTGAACTCCACCTTCGCATGGACGCCGTTGGCCGCCAGATAACGCCGCGTGGCCGAGACCAACTCCGTCGCGATCACTTTGCCCTCCAGATCCTTCACCGATTGAAACGGCGAAGCTTCGGGCACGGCCAGCACCCAACGCACCTTTCCGAAGCTCTGCTTCGCATAGATGAGGTCCGCGACCGTTAAAACTTCGGCTTCGCTCTCTTCCACCCAGTCGCGGCCCGTCAGCCCCGCGTCCAGCACGCCGTCTTCGACGTAGCGCGCCATCTCCTGCGCCCGAATCAGCATGCATTCAATTTCCGGATCGTCGATTCCGGGGAAATACGAGCGGCTGGAAATCGTAATCTGAAATCCCGCGCGGCGGAAAAGTTCCACGGTTGCGTTTTCGAGACTGCCTTTCGGAACGCCGAGCTTCAGTTTCATCGCGCCTCAGCTCCCGTACACCGCGGCCGGATCGTACGCGCGCGAATCGACAACCTTCCAATCGCCGCCCTCGAATTTGCGAAAAAAACAACTTTGGTAGCCTTCGTGGCAAACGCCCGGGCCAAGCGCGTCCACCTTCAACAACACCGCGTCCTGGTCGCAATCGGTGGAGATTTCCTTCACCACCAACCGATGTCCAGAAGTTTCGCCCTTGAGCCAAAGCTTGTTTCGCGAGCGGCTGAAAAAGACCGCGCAGCCGGTCTCAAGGGTCTTTTGGAAAGCCTCATCGTTCATGAAGCCTACCATGAGCACTCTTCCGGAGGAGGCATCCTGCACCACGGCCGGGAGCAGGCCATCGAGTTTGCTGAAGTCTAGTTTCATAGGATTCCAATAAAAAAGCCCACCGTCTCCGGCGGGCTGGGTTTCGTTGATTCCGTTTTCCGTTTAACCGTGAGCCCGCCGAAGAAAAGGCTTGTCGTGGTGATGATAATGGCGGCGCCCAGCGAGCATGAGTTTCTAACATAACACAGTTTTGACGGCCTTTTACTACGGACGCGTCTTTTGAGGTAGCATTGGCGTCGTATGCGGGCATTCTTCACGCTGCTGGGTTTTGTCGTCGCGGCCGCCGCTCAGAATCCCGTCACAGTTCGCGGAACGGTAGTGGACCGGGCTAATCGCACGCCGGTTGCGGGCGCTGAGGTTCGGGTGATCTGGTTGCCGCAAACTCCGGTTGCGATAACCACGGATGGAGCCGGTGGCTTTGTATTTCAGACGGGGCCGGGTGCAAAGTCTTCAACGTCCGTTGCGTTGACCACGGATGGGGCCGGCGCTCACCGAATTGTGAGCAAGTCGTCTGATAAGCTGTTGCCGTCGGATCTCGAACCTGATTTCTGAGGAGGCCGCATGCTCGACCAGTTGAGGAATCGGTCTTTGATTCGTTTGACCTCCCTCGTCATTCTCCCGGTGGGCGGCTTACTTGCCCAGAACCTCACCGGCACGTGGCAAGGCACGGTCAGGAACCCAGACACGCAGCAGGAACTGCGAACGGTATTAAAAATCGCGTCGTCGGACGAGAATCCCATCAAAGGCAATTTCTACAGCATCGACCAAACATACCTCGTCTTTCCCGCCACGCTCACGATTCAGGCTTCCGTTGTAAAGCTGAGCATACCCGGTGTCGGCGCAACTTATCAGGGAAAGCTGAGCGCGGACGGCAATACCTTGACCGGCACGCTCAAAGGTTTCTCCGTCCCGGTGCAGTGGACAATGAAGCGCGTCAGCGCGGACCAGGCATGGGCGATCCCGAAACCGCCCGCTCCGCACGAGCTCAAATCCGCTGACCCGGCCTTCGAAGTCGCCACGGTGAAGCCGAGCCGCCCTGATACGAATGGCCGAGGCATCCGCGTGCAGGGTGCGAACATCTCAACGCTGAAAATGACTCTAGCGGACCTCGTGACCTTTGCTTATGATGTCCATGCTCACCAACTCATCGGAGCGCCCGTGTGGACCACGTCCGAGAAGTACGACATTACAGCGAAAGCGGAAGGCGAAGGACAGCCCAGTCCAGAGCAGTTGAAACTCATGCTGCGGAAGCTCCTCGCGGACCGCTTCCAGTTGGTTGTTCATAAGGATCAAAGGGAGCTTCCGGTCTACACGCTAAACGTGGCAAAAGGCGGAGTGAAGATTTCTAAAAATGATGGAAAGAACGAAACCACAGGAGTGATCTTTCGCGGCCCTGGCAGCGTGTTGCTGAACGATGTATCCATGGATGACTTTTGCAAGATGTTGCAAAACGCGGCCGTGGACCGGCCCGTGGTCAACCAGACGAGTCTCTCCGGCAAATACGACTTCTCGCTGGTGTGGACGCCGGACCAGGCCCTGACCGCCGCTCCGAACCCAAATACATTGGCCCCCGATGCTCCTCCTGACCTTTACACGGCCATACAAGAGCAGTTGGGCTTTAAACTCGAGGCGGCAAAACTGCGCATCGAGGTTGTGGTGTTCGACCAGGTGGAAAAGCCCTCCGAAAACTGACGCCCTGCCCGTATTCGCCCACTCAGCCACATTGGTATAAACTGGCCTCAGAATCCGATGAAGCCGCCTATGAGCGCACAGGACGCAGCGGCCTCCTCGCAGAGTTCCGTGAACGCTGCCGCCGCGTTCCGTTGTGCGCGTTTACTGGAGCGCGTCGCCATGCTCGTCGTGGCGGCGCCACTTCTGGTCGCCCAAAACGCGCCTCCGGGCGGCGCGGTGGAAGGAACGGTGATCAATAGCGCCACGGGCGCCGGCATCGGCGGAGCATTGGTCACTTTCTTCGGTGGCTCAAGCGCTCGCTATAGCTCAACTTCTGACGCAGTGGGACATTTCAAGATCACAGGGATGACGCCGGGAACATACCGCGCCAGCGCGGAGAAAGACGGTTTCTCGACATTCGCGCTCGATATAGCCTCTTTGTTGTCGAATCCGGGATTCCCCGTCACCGCCAGTCCCGATCCGTTAAGGGTCGATCTCAAACTCGCGCCGCTCAGCGCGCTCCGCGGACGCGTGTTCGGTCCGGATGGCAAACCGGTCGCGGGAATTCAGGTCAATCTGAATCCCAACATGCTGGGGAGCGTGGTTACAGACGAAGAGGGTCGGTTTGCGCTGGAACAGGTCAAGCTTGGCTCCTACACTCTGAGCGCAAGACCGCCAGCAACCGCCGCGCCTGTCGAAGCAGAGGACGGGACCAGAACCGCAATGGTCACCACGTACTTTCCTTCCGTCGCGGATAGATCCCTGGCTCAGCAGATCATGTTTCGGGGCGAGGGCGATCTGGATGGCTATGACATTCGCATGCAAACCGCTTCGGTGCACCGCCTGCGCGGGATCGTCTTGGATGAAGAGGGAAAGCCTCTGTCAGGAGCCGAACTAATACTACTCCCGAGCCCTGAAACGCCGCTTGGCCCCATGGGCCTAGGGAGCGCTGCGGTGGGGTCCTCTTTCTTTTTGACAGGCGTTCGGCCGCCGCTAAGCGGCGCACCCGAAGCGACCGTAGATTCCGGGAAGGATGGGCGTTTCGAATTTCCGGCCGTGCAATCCGGCGACTGGAGAATCGACGTGCAGTCCAATCCCACTGGAACGGCCGAGGCGCGCGTCCGGCGGGAGGACGTGGACGACCTGCAAATCCATGTCTCGATGCCTTTCAAGGTGATCGGCGCTGTCGAATGGGCGGAGGGCGATCCTGGAGGACAGCGGATTTCAAATGGGCGGTTGCGATTCCCCCTGATGACTCTCTTGAGCGCGGATACTGACGAATTCGTGGGCAGCGGCTTCGTGGAATCCGGCAAAATCTCGTTTGATAAGGTTTTGCCGGGCCGCTACAAAGCCATAGTTAAGCCGGGCCTCTCCGCGCGGATCTTTCTCGGCGAAGCAGAGGTGACTGGCCAGCCATTTCCGCTCGCCGCCAATGGACCGCCGCTGCGGGTAATTCCCAAGACGTGGTCCGGGAGCGTGCACGGAATCGTCGAGAACGGCGATGGCGCAACCGTCGTGTTGGTTCCGCAACAAAATGAAGGACCAGTCATCGGTCAAACCATCCGTTGCGGCTCGGGTGGATCATTCGAGCTGAATGAAGTCTCGCCCGGCGATTATTTCATTGCAGCCTTCGACAGAATGGATGGCCTGTTCCCGTCAGCGGCCATGCTCAACGTACTGCCCTCCAGAGGAACAAGCGTGAGAGTGGAAGAGGGCTCGGCGGCGAGCGTCATGCTCTCTGTCGTCCAGGCGCCGAAATAAGGGCTTGGGTGTCCAGGTTCGCGCGGCCAGCAGTTCACTGTCGGTCATAGATACGCATCTGCGAAGAACCGTCCACCGTGACGGTCAACGTCTTTCCATCCTTTGAGACGACCTTCTTCCCGTGGGAAGTCACCTTGCCATCCACCTTGTCGGTCCAATCCGTTGTGTACTCGTCTACGATCGTCTCCGCGTATGTGCGCGGCGTTTGCTTGCCAGCCGCAATCATATCGGCCGCCAGAGCCTCCGTGTATTCCGGATAATCTTTACCGTCGCTCTTGGCCGTGAATTGCAAATAATGATAGCTGCCTTGAGCATCGCTGGTAATCAACAGACCCACAAGGAATCCATCCGGCCTCAGCATGTATTGCCGAATCTCAACGTGATTTGCGGGCACGCGCAAATTGGATCTTTCGGGATTCAATTTCCACGTGCCCACGATGTGAGGCAAAGGCTTGTCAGCGGGCGTTTGCCCCTTGAGCGCGCAGATCCAACACACGGCAAGAAACCTCAGACATTTCACGGGGCGCCTCCAATGCGAGTACTATATCAATGCGAGCGGGCGCGGCATCGTATCATGAATGAGATTTACCCTGGAGGCTTTGATGAAACCACTCTATAGAACTGCGATCGGGATATGCAGAACTGCGATCGGGATATGCGCTGCCGTGCTGCTCGCGGGCGCCGCACACGCTCAGGTAGCCCTCGACTCCGTGCGCATCGCCGCAAAGGACACCGTTGCTTTGGCGAAGTTCTACCAGGCGGCATTCGGCATGCAGGAGGTCAATCGGATCGAAAACCCGGGAGGCACGGAGGTCTTCGTGAACTTTGGGGCTACCGTGGAAGAGGCGAAGGCCAACAAGAACCCGCTGATGATACTTTTTCATCGCGATTCTGACGACGTGAAAGACCCGATTCCACACATAATCTTTGTCGTGAAGGACATGGCCAAGACCGTCGCCGCCGTCAAGGCCGCCGGCGGAACCATGACCGGCGAACCGCGCCCGTTTAAAGGCACGGGCACGATCCTCGGTTTTGCGGTCGACCCGGCAGGAAACCGCATCGAGTTAATTCAGCGCCAGTAGGGGAATGGCAGACTTTGCAATCCAAACGCGAGGACTGACGCGATCCTTCGCGCAGGTTCGCGCCTTGGACAATCTGGACCTCGAGGTTCCCGCGGGTTCCGTGTTTGGATTCCTTGGCCCAACGGCGCGGGAAAGACGACCACCATCCGGCTGTTGCTGGGCTTGATCGAACCGACCGGCGGAAGCGCCTCGGTGCTCGGCTTCGATACGCGTACCCAAAGCGATGCAATCCGCACCCGGGCGGGCGCGCTTCTGGAACACTCCGGCCTTTACGAAAGAATGAGCGCCGAGGACAACCTGCATTTCTTCGGGCGCGTGGCGCGCATGCCGAAGCCGAGGCTGGAGGAGCGCATTCAAGAACTGCTCACGCATCTGGGCTTGTGGGACCGCCGGAAGGAACCTGTCGTGAAGTGGAGCCGAGGGATGAAGCAGAAGCTCGCCATTGCCCGTCCACTGCTGCACAACCCCGCGCTGGTCTTCCTGGACGAACCCACCGCGGGCCTGGATCCGGTGGCCGCCGCAAGCCTTCGGGACGACCTTGCCGGCCTTGCCTCGCGCCAGGGCGCGACCATCTTCCTCACTACTCACAACATGGCTGAGGCTGAAAAGTTATGCCACCGAGTGGCCGTGGTTCGCGAGGGTAAGCTGCTTGCAGTCGGCAGTCCGGCGGAGTTGCGTTCGAGCGGCTGCCAGAGCGCCGAAATCAACGGTCGCGGATTTTCCAGCTCCATCCTCGCTACATTGAGGCAGCAAGCTTCGGTTTCGCAAGCATCTCTAGAAAATGGACGGCTCATGCTCGTACTGAAAGACGGCGCCGACGTCGCGCCACTCGTCAGCTTGATCGTCCGCGAAGGTGGGGAAGTCCAGGAGGTTCGCCGCGGCCAGGGCGGCCTTGAGGACGTATTTCTAAGGTTGATGGAAGAAGACAAATGACAGGCAGCGATTTCAGTACAGTTTTTTGGAAGGAGTGGAAGGAGTGGAAGGAGATCCTCCTCGAACGGTCCGCCGGAGGCGGCGGGAATTACCGGCCACTCGCTGGAGGAAATAATCGGCCTCTCATCCTGATTGCAGTTCTCGGAATTTTCGTGCCCTTGCGTATGGGGCCGGAACGATTTTTCAGTCCATTTCCTTTGTCGATCTATACGTTCGTCTCGGCAATCGTGGTAACCGCTGTGATCGCCGATTCCTTCGCCGGAGAACGGGAACGCCACACGCTCGAAACGCTGCTCGCTACCCGCCTTTCGGACCGCGCAATTCTTTTTGGCAAGATTGCGGCGTCCATCGCCTATGGCTGGTCGATCTCCATGCTTTGTGTACTTGCCGGCACAATCGCGGCGAATGTGGCTCGCTGGCAAGGCCACGTCTTGCTCTATCATGATTCGGCAAGTTGGCTCCTCCTGTTGTTGGGTCCTCCCCTCGCGGCATGCATGGTGGCGACCGCAGGCGTTCTGGTATCGCTGCGCGCTGCCACCGTCCGGCAGGCTCAACAGACTTTAATGGTCGGGTCCATGGTGCTTTTCTTCGCGGCGATTTTCGGCGGCGCCAATCTGCCAACCGCGTGGAAAGCGTGGTTCAGCGGGATCCTGGTCTCCTGGCCGGCAGTCCGGTTAATATTGGCCGCGGCAGGTGTAGTTCTGATGATTGACCTCGCGCTATTACTGGCCGGCATGGCGCGATTCCAGCGAGCGAAGCTAGTCTTAGATTGAGCGAGTGGAGCCTACGCTCCCACCACCTCAATATCGACGGGCACATTGCCGCGCGTCGCGTGGGAATAAGGACAGATTTTCTCGTGCGCTTCCATGGCCAGGGATGCAAGCTCGGCTTGAGGAATACTCTTGTCCTCGACGTGCAGCTTCACAGCCAGGCCGAAGCCGCCGCCATCTCGCGGCCCGATGCTGACTGCGCATGTCACTGCGGCGCCGACGGCGTTTTTCTTGTGCTGCTTAGCGACGAAGTCCAGGGCTCCGCCAAAACATGCGGCATAGCCGGCGGCGAACAGATGCTCGGGAGTGGCAGTATTCGGTTTGCCCGGACCGCCCATCTCTTTCGGGACCGACAGGTCCGACTTTACAGAACCATCCTGGGTTTCAGTATGTCCGTTCCGTCCGCCTTTGGCGGTTGCGGTAGCCGTAAACAGAGGCGTGATTTTGTCCATATCATTATGTTTCCTGTTGCACTTTGCGCCGATCTTGATTGTAGTACGATTGAACAATAGTGGCCGGCGGATTCCCTTAAGGCCGGGCGTCTGAGGAGTAACAAAAAATGAAAATGAAACGAACCAAGGCGGCGTTGCTTTTCTGTCTGGCGGCGGCGGAGGCGTGGGCTCAGGTCAACGCGGGCGAACA
>Ga0070738_10000953_pt1 | contig 69226 bp, 63 predicted proteins | sample Coa_R2_2_FD_66446 | JGI IMG/M metagenome (GOLD analysis project Ga0070738, IMG submission 66446) | Surface soil microbial communities from Centralia Pennsylvania, which are recovering from an underground coalmine fire - Coalmine... | ecosystem: Environmental > Terrestrial > Soil > Unclassified ... | reverse complement strand
GGAACTGAATCGTGCTTGGAAGCGCCTGCTCTTCGATCATTTTCATGACATCATGCCGGGCTCCGGAATTGCAGTGAATTACGTCGAGGCACGACGGAATCTTGAAAACGTAAATCGTGCCGCGACGCAGGTCACGAACTCCGCCATCGGGGACATCACTGCGCGGATCAATACACAAGGGAACGGCGTGCCGCTGGTGGTTTTCAACTCGCTTTCGTGGCCTCGTACCGAGGTGATCGAGTCGGAAGTGCAGTTACCAGCGCCCGCAAAGCAGATTGAGGTATTTGATTCTGCGGGCAAGCCTGCGCAGTCGCAGTTGCTATCGATCGATCCGCAGACCCATCAGGCGCATTTCCTGTTGCTCGCCAGCACACCCGCTTTTGGATACCGGACGTACTTTGTGCGCGCTGCGATCAAAGCTTCGCCTATTCTGCATCCGGTGAAAGCAACCGGAGAATCGCTTGAGAATGAATTCATTCGCGTCGAGGTCGATCCGCAAACCGGATGCATGACCAGCCTCTTCGATAAGCGAGTCAACAGCGAAGCGCTTGCGCCTGCGGAAACCGACTCCGGAGGCCCAAAAGACCATATCTGCGGCAATCTTCTGCAAGCTTTCGTCGATAAGCCGAAAAAATGGGACGCCTGGAACATAGACGCGGATTTTGAAAATCAGCGAACCGATCTGATGAAAGCAGACGAGGTCAAGTTGATTGAGAATGGTCCGCTGCGCGCCGTGCTTCGAGTTAAGCAGCACTTCCAGAATTCCACATTCATACAGGACATCACGATGTATTCCGCCGTGCCGCGAGTCGACGTGAAGATGCAGGCCGAGTGGCACGAGAAACATATCCTGCTGAAAGTGGCCTTTCCGCTCAGCTCCCACAACGAACGAGCGACTTTCGAGATTCCGTACGGCACCATTCAACGCCCAACGACACGGAACACACCCGCGGAGAAAGCGAAATTCGAGGTACCGGCGCTTCGCTGGGCCGACCTTTCTGACGCAAAACATGGTTTCAGCCTGCTGAACAACTGCAAATATGGATATGACTCCAAGGGCAATGTGTTGCGCTTGTCGCTGCTCCGTTCGCCGGAATGGCCTGACCCGCACGCCGACGAAGGGCACCATGAATTCACATATTCGCTCTACCCCCATGCGGGAAGCTGGCGTGACGCGATGACCGTTCGTCGCGGCTATGAGCTGAACTACAGCCTCAGCAGCAAACAAGTGATGCATCACACAGGAACGCTTGCGCCACAGTATTCGTTTCTGCAGATTCGCGCGGATAACGTTGTCCTCACTGCTCTGAAGAATGCGGAGGACAATGACGGTGTGGTGTTGCGCTTCTATGAATGGGCAGGGAAGGAAGGCGATGTCGGGCTGCAACTTCCTCCGGGAGCGCAGTCGGCGTCGGAAACCGATCTGATGGAGCGTCCGATCGCGCAGTTGACGATCGCAAGTGGAAGCACGAGCGTGCATACAAAGCCGTATGAGATCAAGACAGTGAAGGTGCAGTTTGCGAAAACGAAAACAGTCGGATCCGACGGTGAGAAAGCTCTGGCGGAGTCAGCTTTGAAAGAACGAGGCGAAGCTGGACCAGAAAAAAGGAGAGAGCGTGCGTCAGGCGCTCCCTCCCGGTGAGACAGCAGGGCCTGATTTGCCTGGCATTCGGGTAGCGGCCCGCCTACCCGAAATTCGTACCACCACAGAGAACTTAGAAGGGGCGCGGCATCTCGCGCCCCTCTCGGAGAGACACCAACAGGCCTGAGTCACCGTGCTGGTGTGGGTACCACCTCCGCAAGTCGAGTGTCCTGCCACACTTTCGCGAAACTCTCGTCCTTGTAGACGCTTCCCATATTGTTGTAGCCCTCTTCCTTTGCCTTCTTGAGGTAATGCAGGCACTGATCGATGTCGCCGCGTTTCGCGAACATCTTTGCCAACACGAAGTCATAGCGAGCGCGTTCCTCCGGCGAAACCTGGCCGAGAACGCCCGAACGGCTGCTGACACTAAATATCAGCGGATCCAACTCAACAGCTCTCGCAAACTCCGTGCTGGCGCGGTCATATTGCTCCTGCGCGAACCACGCAGCGCCAAGATTCACATGGAAGGTGGGCTTGGTTTCGTTCAGCGCCAGTGCCTTCTTGAAGTAGCGGATGGATTTGTCATACTTCTTCTGCACGAAGAAGATCGCGCCCAGGTTGTTGATCGGCTCGGCGAAGCTAGGATCGAGTCGGCTTGCGCGCTCGAAATTGTTCTGGGCAGCCTTGCGATTTCCGGTCTGCAACTCGGCCATGCCCATCTTGTTATAAAGAACTGCGCTCTTGGGCTGCTTGCGCAGCGCCGCGCGGTAATACTGGATGGCTTGGGGGAATTCCTTCTGTTTGCGAAGGTTGTCGCCCTGGGCTTCCATTTCGGCCGCCGTCATAACCTCAGGACTCGCCGAGGCCGCCGGTTGCCGTGCCGTCTGCGCCGCTGCCCCGACTGGCATCAAGCCTGCCATCACCACTCCTGTCATCAGTAGTTCAATCATTCTTTTCATAGGGACCTCCCTGTCGGGGGCTGCGTTCCGGCGGTTTGGAACCCCGCTGGGGGAGTAGCCTCCGAACCTGCGATAGTTATCGCTCGAATTCGATTGCGGCGAAACGCTATAAGGGCTAAGTGCCGGCTACCGGAACGGTTGCCGATGAACAAATAACGGCAATTTCGCCAACAACTTACGGTTCAACTACTTGCGGCGAATCACGGGGTCGAAAAATGTCTTGCTCGTGCCGTTACACGGCCGTTACATGGACGTCACTCCTGGCGGTAGACGGTTAAATACAGTCTGTCACTGAACAGCCGGTGTCTATTAGCGTATATATTCCGCAGATAGCGTGGGTATCCGGGGGAACCATGGCGTCCAGGGCGGCAGATAACGTTGCGATCGAGTTGCAGCGGGCAGAACTGGAAGCCGTCCTTCGTTCCGAGCTGTTTTCGCGCGCCCCTACCCTGGCTCATTTGCTTTCTTACCTTTGCGAAAAGACCTTCGCTGGCGAAAGCGCTCATATCAAGGAGTACTCGATCGCCGTCGACGTGTTCGGGCGCCGCGAGTCCTTTGATCAGGACATTGATTCCATTGTCCGGGTACAGGCGAACCGCTTGCGGAAACGATTGGCGGAATATTACGCAACAGAAGGCACCACTCATTCCATTCACATTTCAATCCCGGTAGGTCAATACGTTCCGCTGTTCGAAGAAAAGCCAGTTCCAGTCGCGGTGGAAGTTCCCGTCCAAGTCAATCCGCGCGCGCGACTTTCACAACGTTACCTCTGGCTGTCTATTGGAGTTGCAGTGCTTCTCCTTGCTGCAACAGCGGCCATCTACTTTATTCGGGAGGGCAGCAAGCGCCCTCCCAATGCTGCTGTGAGTTCAACGAAACTCCCACCAGAAGGCCCGGTTGGTTTGCCGGTAGGGGACGAAGTGCGCATACTCGCGGGCAGCACGAGGAGCTATGTGGATCGTTCGGGTAAAACGTGGGCGGCGGATACGGATTTTACCGGTGGAGCGGCCGTGCACAGTCCGGCCCGTATTATCTGGCGTACGCAGGACGCAGATATTTATCGCAACAGCCGCCAGGGCGACTTCAGCTATAACATCCCCCTGAAGCCCGGCACCTATGAGTTGCGGCTGCACTTCGCCGAGACGTATTACGGCCCCGAAGACGTTGGCGGAGGTGGTGAAGGAAGCCGCCTGATCGCGGTGACCGCAAATGGCAAACCGTTGCTCGACAATTTCGATGTCGTTGCCGACGCTGGTGGAAGCCGTACTGCAGACGTGAAGGTATTCACCGATATTTCTCCTGCGGCCGATGGCATGCTTCATCTGAACGTCAATTCCGTGCAGGGCGGGAGGGGCATGTTATCCGCAATCGAGATTCTTCCCGGCACCAGCGGTCGAATTCGTCCAGTGCGCATCATCACGCGCGACTCCGCTTATTATTCCAACGACAGTCAGTGGTGGCGTGCCGACGAATACTTCAAAGGCGGACAGATCGCATCACGAGAAGACTCGGTCGTTGGCACGGATGACACCGAGTTGTACGAGAGCGAACGTTGGGGCAACTTTTCTTACGCAATCCCGGTTCCGCCAGGCAAATACCGGGTTGTGCTGCATTTCATCGAGAAGAGATTTGGCCCGAACAACCGGGATAAGTATTTCGGCCCTCCGCACGATCCGAACGCCGGTGTCGGTGCCCGCATTTTTAGTGTCTACTGCAACGGCAAAGCCATCGTGAAGGATCTCGACATTTTCAAGGAAGCCGGTGAGAATCGGCCTCTGATTCGCACCATCGGCGGACTCGAGCCCAACGCACAGGGAAAGCTGGTGCTCGAATTCGTGCCTGTCAAAGACTATGCCACCGTTACGGCAATCGAGGTTCTTCCGGAATAGTTTCGCTCCCTTCGCAAATATCTCTTCCAGAAACTTTGTTCCTGTCTCGGGTTCTCACGACTAGCCGCTTCGAAAAGATCGCCTGCCAAGGGAGGGAAGAATGCGACACAGGATTGCAGCTGTGATGCTGTTACTCGGATTGGGTTTGGGTTTGACCACCAGTGCTTTCGCGGACGACTGGGCTTCGTATCGCCATGAAGGCTACCGCGATAGATCGGATGTCTGGCGCGATTACCGTGACATTCGCCATGATCGCTGCGACCTGAATCGCGACTACCAGAAGCTTGCGCGCGATCGCTGGAATGGAAACTGGTATGCCGTCGAACACGACCGTCGTGACATCTGGAACGACCGGCGCGACATGCGCAATGACTATCGCGACGTAAACCGTGATCGCGGCTGGTAGCTCCGACAGACTTTGCGCAAGGCACGGCCCGGTGGTCGTGCCTTTTCTTTGTCAGGCCGACTCCAGAATGTAACGGGCTCTAACGCACTTTAGCTTTCCTCAGCATCGCCAAAAACTCCTGAATTCGTCCTCTTTTTTCAGGAGTTAACCGTTTTTTCTTCCGCTTTGCTGCCCCGGGGAATACTTGCTGCATGCGCGGAAGTACATGTGCTTTCGATGCGTCGAACACTTTGGTAATCACGAATTCCGCTAAAGAACGAAGTAGACTACGCGCCATCGGTAACGAAATCCTGCAACAACATACTGTGAGCGGATCAATGAAGAACATTCACGAAGTACTGAGAGATAAAGAACAGCAAATCGAGCAGTTGCAGCGTGACATCGAGGTGTTGCGTGCTGCTGCCCGGTTACTTGACGGGGAAGGTGGATCTGCGAGCTCCAGCGCAGCCAGCCGTGAACCTGTGGGAGTCAGCACCGCAACTGGGGGACGCCGCTTTCCGTGAGGTCGAGTCTTGGTCCCATGGAACGCTAGCTTGGGGAAACAACAATGGCAACGAGTGTGTCACAAGGTTTATCGGATGATGCGGCAGGTGGCGTAAGCAATCGCATTGCGAGGCGCGTCACTTTGGCTGATTCCGCCTCGGTTCGGGCGAGGCTCGGACCTGCAGGCGACGGTCGCATTCTGGACATCAGCGAAAGCGGACTGGCTGCGCAAGCAAATATGCCGATACAGCCGGGCAGCAAGATTACCATCGACTTTGACATTCCTGACGGCGGTCACGTACGAACGGAAGCCCAAGTTGTATGGAGGACCGCCGATAAACGCATGGGCTTGCGTTTTCTGCGTATGTCCGAGCCGACGCGCCTGCGTTTGAGGGCATGGATCGAGGCATTGGCCGGACCTGAACCCGCTCCGGAACCGGCGCCGGCGGCGACGAAGCCGGAAACTTCCCGCAATCACAACGAATTCTGGCACCTCATTTCAGACATCAAGGCGAGCAAGCTGTATCTGGATTCCGCACTCGCTCTGATCGTGGAACGCGCTGCCGAGTTGACTGGAGCTACTGGGGCCGCACTCGCGTTTGGCCCATCGGAGAATATGATTTGCCGCGCAACATTGGGCGATGCGCCCGATGTTGGCACCGTAATCAATCCGGATTCCAAGCTGACTCGCGAGTGCATCAGCACCCGCCATACGGTTCATGTTTTGGACACCGACGCCGACCCGCGCGTCGATCCGTTTGTCTGCCGCGATCTGAACATGAGATCCGCCGTGCTTGCTCCGGCATTCCCGAATAAGTCCGACAAGAACTTCACAGTTGTTTTAGAGATGTTCTCTTCCCGCGCGCGAAATTTCACTCCGGAACACATCAGCAAGCTCGAGCAACTTGCAGAAGTTGCTGGCGTGCTCGCCTTGGGAGATTCCCCCGAAGCGGATGCGCTGAAGAGCGAAGCCATGAGTTCTTCTCATAAGCCGGTTGGCAAATCGGAAGATAGCCAGCTGTTTGCGCAAGACGAGCTCGACCACCTGGTGGACCGCTTTATCACAGACCTGAAGATCGGATCGTCAGGTCCATCAAGTTCTTCGCCTGAGCCAAAAGCGCCAGCCTACGACAGAAGGTCCTCCGATTCGAAAAAACCGCCGGCATTCGAAATGAGTTTCGTTAGCAACAAAAATGAGACCGTTTCGGCTCCAACGAAGCCGGAGAAAGCCGCACCGAAGCCATTCGAAGGCAAGTCCGCCCAGAGTACCGAAATTGCCGCACCAGCAAAGAAAGTTGAGGAGCGCAAAAAGATAGCTTCCGAGGAATTGGAAGTCGTAAGCCTGGCCGAGCCTGTCGTGCCCACGTTTACTCCGAAACGACCGAGCCTCGATCGCAGCGATCTCACCCTTGGTCAGCAGGCCGAGCCCCCCGCTTCGAAAGTCCCGATGATCGCCGGCGCAGCGCTGCTGGTTCTGGCGCTGATCGGCGGCGGTTTGTATCTCCGAAGACATTCAAACACCAGCCCGAAACCGGTGGTCCAAGCGGAAACGGCGCCGGCACCGGTTGCAGCTCCCGAAGCAGATCCCAATACGACTCTGACCGTCACAGCGCCGGCTCTTTCCAGCAAGACCGAGAGCAGCAAATCAACCGTGTCTTCTGAACCAGCCAAGAAGGCATCAGAAGCGAAACCGGCGGACAAGGAAAGCAAACAATCGAAAGAGTCCGTTAAAGAGCAGCCTAAAGAGGAGGCTGCGGCACAGCCGATCGTACTGGCAAGCGCGAAACATGCACCTGCCGGTGAAGCTCCGGCACCGATGGCCGCTCCGGCAATTCCAGTGATCGGAGGCGCTGCACCGCCTCCAACTACCATCCCTGTCACGATTTCAACTCCCGAACTCGCAGCGACTGCGCGTTCTACGGGTGTTACCGCAGGGGTACTGATTCATCGCGTGAGTCCGAAGTATCCTTCGGCGGCACGGTCCTATTCAGTCTCTGGCGAAGTTGTCCTGAAGGGGAGGATCACTAAAGAGGGCAATGTCGAAGGTCTTAAGGCACTGAGCGGCAACCCATTGCTATCCGCTGCGGCGATTGAGGCGGTGAAACAATGGAAATACAAGCCCTACCAGGTGGATGGCAAGCCAATCGAGATGGAAACCACGTTCCGCATCGACTTCGCTTTGCCGAGATAGAGATTGCTGATTCGTAACATCTAATGCCGGGAGCTCAGTCTCCCGGCCTTTTTCTTTAGCGTCACAGCTCAAGTTCCAAATATGTCGCGGCGTTGTGGAAGCAGATGTTCGCCACCATGCTTCCGATCAGATCGTGATCATCGGGCAACTCGCCGTTTTCCATCAGTCCGCCCAACCAGTTGCAGAGCACCCTGCGGAAGTACTCGTGCCGTGGAAACGACATGAAGGAGCGCGAGTCGGTAACCATGCCAACAAATCGTGACAACAAGCCGGTGTTTGCCAAAGCCTGAAGCTGCCACTCGATCCCCTGCTTTTGATCCAGGAACCACCAGCCGCTGCCGAATTGAATCTTGGCGGGCACAGACCCATCCTGAAAATTGCCGCACATCGCCGCCAGAGCGTAATTATCAGCCGGGTTCAGGTTGTAGATAATGGTCTTCGGGAGTGCATCGTCCTGACTCAGGCGATCCAGATAAGCGCCAAGGCGCTCAATCTGCCTCCGGTCGCCGATGGAATCGAAACCCGTATCCGGACCAAGTTGCTGCAGGGCGCGAGTGTTGGCATTGCGGAATGCTCCGAGATGCAATTGCTTCGCCCATCCTTTTTCCGCATCGAGGTGTCCGAAAAACAACATCATGTATGACGCAAACTGTTCGTGCTCTTCAGTCGCCACCACTCTTCCCGAGCGCGCTTTATCAAAAATTTCGGCGGCTACAGTTTTGGAGCAGAAGTTCGCATAACACCGGTAGAGGCCATGATCCGACAACCGCCCGCCAAGGGCGTGGAAGTCGTCATGACGGCGTCGAAGACCCGCAAGGAACGAATCGAAATCGCGGATTTCCGTTCCACTCGCCTTTTCGAGCCTGCCGGTCCAGGCATTGAATGCATCGATATCGTGCACGCCCAATGATTTGTCGGGACGGAATGCAGGGAACACGCGAAACTTCTCATGCAGCTTGGCAATTTGCCGATGCCGACTGAGATCCTCAGTCGGATCGTCTGTAGTGCAGACCGCTTTGACATGGAATTTCTCTAGAATGCCGTGCGCACTGAGTTCAGCACTTGTCAGCAGGGCGTTCGCCTGCTCCCAGATCGCAGGCGCGGTGTGCTCATTCAGCAACTCATCAATTCCGAAGTAGCGTTTCAGCTCGAGATGTGTCCACTGGTACAGCGGATTTCCGATGGTGTAGGGAACCGTGCGCGCCCATGCCATGTACTTGTGGTAGGGATCTGCATTACCCGTGCAATATTCTTCAGCAATGCCATTAGCGCGCATCGCCCGCCACTTGTAGTGGTCGCCTTCCAGCCAGATTTCGTATAGGTTGTTGAAGCGGCGATCTTCCGCAATGTCTCGAGCAGAGAGATGGCAGTGGTAATCAAGAATGGGCTGGGATGCCGCGAATTGATGATACAGATCGCGTGCACTTTGGGTGGTCAGCAGAAAGTCGTCATGGATAAAGGCGCGCGTTGTCTCGGGTAATGCTGCTTTCGAGGACATTGTTGCAGTATTGTACTAATCCGGACTCTACTTTTAACCTCGCGTAGCTGTCTTTTCGATAACAGTGTTATTGGACGGTCGTCCAACGACCGGTTCCAGTCTTGCCGTGAAATGCCGCAGGAATGGCGCTTCATAGGTAAGGCGCATGCCACGAATCTGTTCGCGTCGATTCCACACTTCCAAAATCACCTCGATTACGTAATCGATATGGCTCTGTGTGTACACGCGTCGCGGGATAGCCAGGCGTACGAGATCCAGCTTGGCGTTGGGGCCAAACATCAAGGTTCCTATTTCGACTGAACGAATTCCACCTTCCAGATACAGTTCGTTGGCGAGAGCCACGCCTGGAAACTGGTCAGCCGGTATGTGTGGCAGAAAAGCTCGGGCGTCGAGATAAATCGCATGGCCTCCGGGAGGCTGCACGATCGGCACCCCATGCTCGGCGATATGATTCCCAAGGTATCCGGTGGAGGCGATTCGATAACGAAGGTAGTCTTCGTCAAGTGCTTCCTCAACGCCAACCGCAATAGCTTCCAGATCGCGGCCGGCGAGGCCTCCGTAAGTCGGGTAGCCCTCAGTAAGGATCAGGAGGTTTCTCTCCTGCTGTGCGAGAAGGTCGTCGTTCGTACAAAGGAACCCGCCGATATTTGCCATTCCGTCTTTTTTGGCGGACATGGTGCAACCATCACCGAGCTGGAACATTTCTTGCGCAATCGATTTTGGACGACGATCAGCGAAGCCAGGCTCGCGCAGCTTAATGAAGTAGGAATTCTCAGCAAAGCGACATGCATCGAAATACAGGGGAATCCGATGCTTGCGGCAGACGTCGCTGACGGCACGGGCATTCTCCATTGAAACAGGCTGGCCGCCGCCCGAGTTGTTGGTAATGGTTAGCATGACTAAAGGAACCCGCTCGCGCCCGACACGTGCGATCAATTCTTCCAGCGCACCGACGTGCATGTTGCCCTTGAAAGGACGATTTATGCTGGGCTGTTTGGCCTCCGCACAAGGGAGGTCGACCGCTTCGGCTCCGACAAATTCGACATTGGCGCGCGTGGTATCGAAATGCGTGTTATTGGGAACCACATCGCCCTTCTTGCACATGCAGCTAAAGAGGATTCGCTCAGCGGCGCGGCCCTGGTGTGCCGGAATTACGTGCTTGTAGCCGAAGATGTCGTGGATGGAATCGCGAAACCGGACGAAGCTCAGACTGCCGGCATAACTCTCGTCGCCTTCCATTACCGCTGCCCACTGGTGCGTAGACATTGCCCCCGTGCCGGAGTCGGTCAGCAGATCGATAAGGACGTCGCCAGCCGGAAGCAGGAAAAGGTTGTAGTAGGCGGCCCTCAGTAGTTGTTCGCGTTGCTCGCGAGTGGTCCAGCGGATTGGCTCAACGCTCTTGATCCGGAACGGCTCAATGATGGTCCTGATCGGCATGCCGGCTCCCGAAAGGTCGAAAAGCGACCGGTAATTCTGCCCCTTTTCCTGGAAAAATACCAGCCAATCTACAAATGACATGTCTCTGTAACCTGCTGATTAGCGGTAATTTATCAATTGATGGTTGGATGCACTTCAATTGAGATCCAGTGCATTGCCCCCGCGACCCTCGTCGTGGAGACTTTCGATATTGGGGAGAGATTATGACCGGTGATCCGAAAGTAGTTGCAATTGATGAGGGCTATTCCGACATGGGAGGAGCACCGCTATTGCCACCAGAAGCTCGGCGCAACGCTCTAGGGTTCAAGTCCGCGCCCCGGGTGCAGGGAAACTTTGTCGCCAAGTTTGAGAAGAAGACGCTGCTCTGGCTCGCCAGCAAAATGCCGCTATGGGTCAACTCTGACCACCTGACGGCCATTGGCGTGCTCGGGCAGTTTCTGGTTGGTTGCTCGTACCTGCTAGCTCGCTGGAATCGCTGGGGATTGTTGCTGGCGATCTTCTTCCTGGCAGTGAACTGGTTCGGCGACAGCCTCGACGGAACGCTCGCACGCCATCGCGACCAGCAGCGCCCTCGTTATGGTTTCTATGTCGATCACGTGCTCGACAGCCTTGGCTCCCTGTTTCTGTGCGTAGGACTTGCTCTTTCCGGCTACATGCATCCGCTGATCGCGATGGGAATGCTGGCGGCGTTTCTCATGCTGTCGGTAGAGACGTATCTGGCGACCTACACTCTGGGCAAATTCCAGATGTCGCACTGGATCTTCGGGCCGACGGAGATCCGGATCACTCTTGCCATCGGCAACGTTGCTTTGTTTGTCCGCGGACCGTGGGCACATCTCGGAAATCACGTGTATCGGCTGTTTGATATTGGAGGCATCTGTGCGATCGGCGGTATGGGACTGATGTTCGCGATCGCTGCCGCGCGCCATACCATCACGCTTTACCGGCAGGAATCGCTGTGAGTGCGGCTGACTGCAACTCATTGCCCATGCGTCTGGCACCACTGGGCAAACGATTGCTCAAGTTCAACCTGGTCGGCGCACTGGGGACTGTCGTGCAGTTGGGCGCACTCGTCCTGCTGAAGAGCGGATTACATATCAACTACCTGTGGGCAACAGCGCTGGCAGTAGAACTCTCTGTCCTGCACAACTTCGCATGGCACGAGAGGTACACCTGGAGCGACCGCTTTCGAAATGGCTGGCGCACGCGGCTGCGTAGTGTTGCTGCATTCCACCTTACGAACGGTTTCGTATCGGTTATCGGGAACGTGTTCCTGATGCGAGTCTTTGTGGGACGGCTGCACATGCAGTATTTCATCGCCAATGTCGCAGCAATTCTGAACTGTGGAGTGTTGAACTTCGTCCTGGCAGATCGAGTGGCATTTGGATCAGCCGCAGATCAACGCGGGTAGACGCTGATCAGGAGCGCAATCAAAGAAGTGATCAGCAGATATCGGCGTTGATCTGCGGCTATTCTTCTGCCGAGACTGGCACGGCATTCTTCCTTGGCCGGCGGTTCGACTGCAAAATCTTCTTTCGAAGCCGTAACGACTTCGGCGTCACTTCCACCAGTTCGTCATCAGCGATGAACTCGATTGCTTGTTCCAGATTCAGCGTGCGGAAGGGCACCAGGCGGATAGCTTCGTCCGCGGTCGAAGAGCGCATGTTCGTCAGCTTCTTTTCACGGACTGCGTTCACGTCGAGATCGTTGTCCCGTGAGTTTTCCCCAATGATCATTCCTTCGTACACATCCACACCAGGTCCGATGAAGAGTTCCCCGCGCTCTTGAAGGTTGTAAAGGGCGTAGGCAGTCGTCACGCCATTGCGGTCTGCAACCAGGGCGCCGGTGAGCCGATGCGGGATTTCGCCCTGCCACTCGGTGTAGCCATCGAAGATGGAGTTCATGACGATGGTGCCGCGCGTGTCGGTGAGCAATTCGCTGCGCAGCCCAATGAGTCCACGGCTGGGCACGCGAAATTCGAGACGTACACGCCCGTAACCGTGGTCATGCATATTGCGCATCTCTGCCTTGCGCATACCGAGCTTTTCCATAACCACGCCGACGAATTCCTGCGGAATATCAACGGTGAGGAGTTCCACCGGTTCCATCAGTTTGCCTTCGATTCGCTTGGTAACAATTTCCGGCTTTCCGACTGCGAGTTCGTAGCCTTCGCGGCGCATCATTTCCAGGAGAATGGAAAGCTGCAGTTCGCCTCGTCCCATCACTTTGAAGGAATCGGTACTGTCGGTCTCCTGCACGCGAATCGAAACGTTGGTGAGCAGCTCTTTGTCGAGGCGATCACGTAGGTTGCGCGAGGTCACGTACTGTCCTTCGCGTCCGGCGAAGGGAGAAGTATTCACGGTGAACAGCATCGCGATTGTCGGCTCGTCGATAGTAATGTGCGGCAGCGGCGCCGGATTTTCCACGTTCGTGATCGTCTCGCCGATGGTGATGCCTTCCACGCCTGCCACGGCAACGATATCGCCGAGCTCCGTCTGTTCGATGTCGATGCGCTTGAGGCCGTCGAATGAGAAGAGTTTCGTGATTTTTACCTTTTGAAAGGTGCCGTCCAGCTTGGCGATGGAAGCCTCTTCACCATTGTGCAGCGTGCCATTAAAAACGCGCGCAATCGCCAGACGTCCGAGATAATCGCTGTAATCGAGATTCGCGACGAGAATTTGCAGCGGACCCGCCGCATCGCCACGCGGCTCGGGAATGGTTTTGACGATAGCTTCGAACAGCGGCTGCAGATTTTCGCCGGAAGTCTTCAGCTCGGCGCTCGCAGTACCCTGCTTCGCATTCGTATATAGGACCGGGAACTCGAGTTGGTCTTCCGTCGCGTCGAGATCGATGAAGAGGTCGTAGACCTCGTTCAGCACCTCCTGAGCGCGCGCATCGGGACGGTCGATCTTGTTGATCACGAGGATGGGCGGGAGTTTCGCTTCCAGCGCCTTGCTGAGCACGTAACGCGTCTGCGGCAATGGGCCTTCGGAGGCGTCCACTAAAAGCATGACTCCGTCAACCATCTTCAGCGCACGCTCCACTTCGCCGCCGAAATCGCTGTGACCGGGCGTATCCACGATGTTGATCTTGTGATCGTCGTAGTGCACGGCGGTGTTCTTGGCCAGAATCGTGATGCCGCGCTCGCGCTCAAGGTCGTTGGAGTCCATCACGCGGTCAACCAGTTCCTGGTTGGCGCGGAAAACGCCGCTCTGGCGCAGCATGGCATCAACGAGCGTGGTTTTACCGTGGTCGACGTGGGCGATGATGGCGATATTGCGAATTCCCTGGTTCAAGCAATCCTCTTCTGGCGAGACAGTCGTCGGCCGCGCACCGGGAAGTTCAGGCCGGTCCAGTCACATCGTCAAGGATGGAAGGTTGGGCGCTGCGGAGACGGGTGTCTTAAACATTATATAGGGTGGTAGGACCTTCTAAGCGTTGCCGGAGCGTCGATCGATCGCGGGCCTCGGATTGCCGGAAGTTCCTCGGTGCTCGTGCGCCGCCTCTACTTCCACCAGCACCGAATAGAAAGTTGCACTTTCGCCCATGTCTGTCAGGCGTTCGGAGGTCAGTACGTTGATGTTGACGCGCTGATCCGACAGCTTGGCCCAGTCGAGCCGTGCAGCAGCCACGCCAGGCTGAACCGCGTCCGTGATACACGCCTTCAGGTAGATCGTTCCACGATCGTTGCGCACGCGGACACTCTGCCCATCGGCGATACTGCGAGTCTGCGCGTCTTGTGGGTGAAGCTCCAACAGTCCCAGGTCGACATTCTCTATCGGCCGCACTGCCGCCATATTACAAAACGTGGAGTTCAGAAAGTTATCTGCCTTGCGCGCGAGTAACTCCAGCGGATACTTCCTTCTGCCATTCTGATTCGCGTTGCGTGATTCCGTCGGAGGTACGAAGCGAGCGACGGGGTCAAGTCCCTGCGCCGCCAGTGTGTCGCTGTAGAGTTCCGCCTTGCCGCTTGGTGTTTTAAAACTCCCGTTGGCGAATGGAAGAAATAGCTTCGAGCCGTTGTTGCCGTTCACGTTCATGCGAACAAAATCTTCACGTTGCAGACGCTCGCGAGTGATGCCTTCGAGAAAAGGGTGATCGCTCTCCAGGGCTGCATCCATCATCTCGTCCAGTGACTCCTGAAAACAATCATCTTCGAAACGCATGCGCTGGGCCAGCGCGCGGAACATCTCTGCGTTCGACCGAGCTTCACCCAGTGGGGCAATCGCCTGGTTTGAAAGTTGCAGGTAGTAATGTCCGTAAGCGGTCTGCAGATCTTTGTGCTCGAAGAAGGTCGTCGCCGGCAGAACGATATCGGCATAGTCAGTTGTATCGGTGAGGAACTGTTCATGTACCACGGTGAACAGATCTTCGCGGCACAACTCCTCCGTCACCAGGTTGTGGTTTGGCGCAACCGCAGCCGGATTCGATCCGTACACGAACAGTGCCTTGATCGGCGGATCACTGAGTGTGGCGAGTGCCTTCCCCAGTTCCACCATATTGACGGAACGGGCCGGACGGCCAAGTGCTTTGTGCATCAGGTCCGTGCGTTTCAGTGCTTCTCTCTCGAGAGCAAAGGCGCCGCTGGTCGACAATTGCAGCCCGCCTCCCAGTTCTTTCCACGATCCGGTAATACAGGGCAGCATACAGATGGCGCGCACAGCCGAGCCGCCATTTTCTGAACGCTGCACACCGTAGTTCACTCGGATGGCTGCCGGACGTTGCGTCGCATACTCGTGAGCGAGCCGAATAATGTCCTGCGCGGAAACGCCTGTCCAGCGTGCGACCAGTTCCGGAGGATACTCGTGCACGCGATCGCGCAACTGGTCGAAACCGACCGTGTGCTGCGCAACGTACTCACGATCGTACAGGCCTTCGTTGATGATGACGTGCATCAGGCCGAGCGCCAGCGCGACATCCGTGCCGGGGTTGATTGGAATGTACCAATCCGCACACTTTGCCGTGCGTGTACGATACGGGTCGATAACAACCAGTTTGCCACCGCCACGGCGTGCCTCTTCGATAAAAGGCCATAGATGGACGTTGTTGCCGTGAATGTTGGCGCCCCAGGCGATGATCAGGCGGGAGTGGCGGAATTGCTCGGGTTCTGTACCTAGCTTGATGCCATAGACCGACTCGATCCCACACTCACCGGCTGCCGAACAGATGTTGCGCTTGAGCTGGGACGCACCGAGCCGATGAAAGAAGCGGCGATCCATGGAACTTGAATTCAGCAAGCCGAGGGTGCCGCCATAAGAATAAGGGAGGATCGCTTCGCTGCCGAATTCAGCGGCTATTTGCCGAAATCGTGCGGCAATCTCGTCGAGAGCTTCATCCCAGGTAATCTGGTCGAAGTCCGCAAAGCTGCGGCTTCCACCACCCTTGCCTAGACCCTCTTTGCGGCGCAGTGGATAGAGAACTCGGTCCGGCGAATAAACCCGGTCGAGATACTTTGCGACTTTGGCACACAAAAATCCACGCGTTACAGGATGCTTGGGATCACCCTGAATCCTGGTTGCGCGCCCGTCTTCCACCGTGATCAGAACTCCGCAGGCATCAGGACAATCGTGCGGACAAGCGGCGTGAACGACAGACTTCATGTGGCGATTATACGGTGTGGTTCTGGATTTACGGGCAGCCGTCACTTGCGCTCTGAGCCAGTTTGAACCGCCAATCGGCACGTAATTCAATCGGAGCGCACAGTTGTTGTGCCAATGCCACTTCCTTCAGACGGCATGCGTTTCGTCTTCACGGAATATCAACTGAGCCTTCGATGTGAATCGCCGGGCGGCGTACGACTATGCGGCCCTGATCATCGTGGTAGTAGTAATAGGGCTGTCCTTGGTAGGTGTAGGTTTGGCAACCGTACTTCTTAGCTTGTCCCGGAGGTAGCCCGCAATTGCCCCAGCCTGTTTTTCTGCCTTTGCTCCATCCCGGAGGTCGGCTGTCTCCCTCGAAAACGTGGCTCTCATAATTGCCATGACGTTCCCAGCCGTTATCATCCTGACGCTCGTGTGGATTTCCTTTGCCGTGTCCGTGTCCATGATCGTGATCGGCAAAAGCTGGTAGCGAGAGAGCAAGAGCTCCTGCCAAAATGATTGCAGTTATCACGTTTCTTTTCATATAGCCCCTTTTTCGCAGATGACCGATTCGGTTGCGACGGAGTGGCGTGAGTAGCTGCTCGAATTCTATCGAAGATGACGGACCAACGGGCATTACGAAAGAAGATTCGGCCTTAATATATAAGCAGGATTTATGGGGCAATCACTTCTAGTGATAACAATCACCCAAATTTGTGATAGTTATCACGGCCTTTCCTCCGCTCTGCCAACAAACTGTACGGTAATAGCGCAGACCTTGTGGGGAACAACTCCGTACGAGGTCTGGCCGATCTCCGGGACCGAGTTCGCCATGCCTCTCCGCGGCGAAACCGACGTGAGATCGAGAGGAGGACGCCATGATGCTCGCCTACCGATTAGTGCGGCTGATCGAGACTCATTCCGATAAACTCGCCGACCGGCTCCTTCTAAAAATTCAGGCTTCCGAAAAAACCAGTTTGTTCCATAACGTTCCTCGCGAGGACTTTCGCACCGCTGTTTTTGAGATCTACACGCACCTCGGGCAATGGCTGTTAGGTAAGTCAGAAGCTGACATTGCGCGCAGGTACACAGAGATCGGCAAGCGGCGTTCCTTTCAGGGTGTTCCTCTCAGCCAGTTGATGTGGGCCATTGTTCTGACCCGCGAAAACTTGTGGGAGTACCTGAAGCAGGAGGAGACGCTCGAGCGTCCCACCGAAATCTTCGGCGAACTGGAAATGCTGGAACTGCTGGAACAGTTCTTCGACCGTGCCATGTATTGGGCGGCGTTCGGTTATGAGCAGGAGTGCGAAGAACTGCGGAAACAGGGCAAAGCCGTCGCAATGGCAAAATAGTGCGAAGCGCGTGCCCGGGTCTGGTGGGTAGGGAAAGCAGGAACTAATGTCAGCTTGGATGCTGGAATACAAGCGAAAACTGATGTCGGCGCGCGATGCCTTGCGGTGTGTCGAGTCGGGCATGCGTGTCTACATCCACCCCGGATGCGCCGAACCGGAAACCCTGGTCGAAGCGCTGATGGGTCGGGCTCCTTTTGTGCACGATGTCGAGATCGTCCATTTGCTCACTTTGGGCACGGCTCCTTACGTTGCACCGGAGATGGAAGGCCACTTCCGGCACAATGCGATGTTTATTGGTGGCAACGTGCGAGAAGCCGTCAATGAAGGACGAGCCGATTACACGCCGGTTTACCTAAGCGAGGTAGAGGCCCTGTTTGAAAGCGGTGCCATGATGATCGATGTGGCACTGATCCAGGTGTCGCCGCCCGACGAGCATGGTTTCTGCAGTCTGGGCGTTGGGGTTGATACGACTATGACCGCGTGCAAGTGCGCGCGCTACACCGTCGCTCAAGTCAATGACCAGATGCCGCGCACCTACGGTGACAGCTTTATTCATGTCAGCCAGATCAGCGCATTCGTTGAAAGCTCTCGCCCGCTGTGCGAGATGCCAAAACCAGACATTACCGATCTACATCGTGCGATTGCGAAGAATGTCGCCGGTCTCATTGAGGACGGTGCCACGTTGCAGACTGGCATCGGCGGTATTCCGAACGCGGTGCTACCGCTCTTGCTCGACCGCAAGGACCTGGGAATCCATACCGAACTGGTGAGTGACGGTGTGATTCCGCTGATCGAAGCCGGCGTAATTACTGGCCGCCGCAAGACATTGCTTCCGCGCAAGATCGTCGCAGGGTTCATGCTGGGTACCCGCGAGCTGTTCGATTATGTGAATGACAACCCATTATTCGAATTGCGGCCGAACGCCTTTACCAATGATCCGCAGCAGATCGCGCGCAACGAGAACATGGTAGCGATCAATTCGGCACTGCAAATCGATATCACCGGGCAGGTTTGTTCGGATTCTATTGGCCAAAGTTTTTACAGCGGTATTGGCGGGCAAGTCGATTTTCTGCGCGGCGCATCGCGCGCCAAGGGCGGCAAGCCGATTATTGCGTTGCCCTCTACGGCAAAACAAGGGACGCTCTCGCGCATCGTTCCCCAGCTCAGTCCGGGAGCAGGGGTGGTCACATCGCGCGGACTAATCCGCTACGTGGTTACTGAATATGGCGTTGCATATCTCCATGGCAAGACGATTCGCGAACGAGCAGAAGCACTGATCCAGATCGCTCATCCGAATTTCCGCAATGAGCTCTACGAATACTGTGAACGAACGAAATGGCTGCACCGGCCGGCACTGGCCGCTGCGAGGTGACGAATGGCAGCAAGAGGAAAGGTTGAAATCGATCGCGACGAGTGCAAAGGCTGCGGCCTGTGCGTGGAATCGTGCCCTCCGAAGGTTTTACATCTGGAAGAGGGACTGAATCAGTACGGCATTCATGCCGCCGGGTACAGTGGCGACGGCTGCACAGGCTGCGGTATCTGCTTCTACTGCTGTCCAGAGCCGGGAGCGATCACCGTCTATCGCATCGCTTCGCCCAAGCTCGCGCAGGAGGTGCAGCATGCGGCAGCTCTGTAAAGGAAATGTTGCCGTCGTGAAGGGCGCAGTGCTTGCCGGTTGCCGCGCATATTACGGATATCCGATTACTCCGGCAAGCGAGATCGCCGAATACGCGGCGCTTCTGATCCCGGAAGTCGGCGGCACTTTTGTACAAGCGGAGAGCGAAGTCGCTTCCATCAACATGGTTTATGGCGCGGCAGCGGCAGGGATGCGAGTGATGACTGCATCGTCCGGGCCAGGCTTGAGCCTGATGCAGGAAGGTATTTCGTACCTCGCTGGATCGGAACTTCCCTGTGTGATCGTCGACGTCATGCGCGGCGGGCCAGGGTTGGGCAATATCGCTCCGGAGCAGAGCGACTATTTCTGCGTGGTCAAAGGCGGCGGCCATGGCAACTACAAGAACCTCGTGCTCGCACCCGCTTCGGTGCAGGAAATGGCCGACCTGACGATGCTGGCATTTGAGCTCGCGGATCGATATCGCAATCCCGTCGTTGTGCTTGCCGATGGTTTTGTCGGACAAATGATGGAGCCAATCGAACTCGCGGAAGTCGATACTCCGATTCCCGGAAAGCCGTGGGCGGTTTGTGGCACAGCTGAAACCCGCAAGAACCTGATCAGCTCGATTTACCTCGAGCCCGACGATCTGGAACGCCACGTCCAAAAGCTCGAAGCCAAGTACCGATTGGCGCAGCAATTGGAGCCGCGTTACGAGGGCTATCGCACGGAAGACGCGGAGATTCTGCTGGTGGGATACGGCATCGTATCTCGCGTATTGAGGTCGGCAGTCGATCAGGCGCGTGCTCAGGGACTGCGTGTCGGCTTATTCCGTCCAATCACGTTGTGGCCGTTCCCGTCGAGGCCGCTGGCGGATATCGCCGCGCGCTGCCGTTTCGCGCAGGTAGTGGAAATGAGCACGGGCCAGATGGTGGAAGACGTAAAGTTGTCGCTCAACGGCCGCGTGCCGGTCGAGTTCTACAGCCGTACCGGCGGCAACGTACCGTCTGTGGAAGAAGTGCATTCGGAGTTGGTAAGTAAGGTTAGTGAACTAGTTGTGCGTAGCTAAAGCCCGTAGCGAGGCGTTTGGTCGTGTATCGATCGACGGCTACTGACAGCAGGCTACTGCTTTACAGGAGCATCCCTTGGAATTCGAAATTCTTCACGCAAGATCGACCTCGTTCTACAAAACCTTTGATCGCAAGTCTGAATTGCAGCATCAGACGCACTACTGCCCCGGCTGCGGCCATGGTATCGCGCACAAGCTGATAGCAGAAGCCATCGAAGAGCTCGGCGCAAAGGATGACACCATCCTTGTCAGTCCGGTCGGATGTTCCGTCTTTGCGTACTACTACTTCGACGCTGGAAATGTTCAGGCGGCACATGGGCGTGCTGCGGCAGTTGCTACCGGGGTCAAGCGCGCGCACCCGGATAAGCTGGTTATCTCATACCAGGGGGACGGCGATCTGGCCGCGATTGGCACGGCTGAAATTGTGCACGCCGCGAATCGCGGAGAAAACATCACCGTTTTCTTCGTGAATAATGCGATCTATGGCATGACTGGCGGGCAGTTGGCGCCCACTACGCTGGTCGGTCAAAGCAGCACTACCAGTCCCTGGGGGCGAAGGCCGCTCAACGACGGCTATCCGCTACACGTCTCGGAACTTCTGGCCTCGCTCGAAGCGCCCGTATATATAGAGCGCGTTGCGCTCTCTGATAACAAGAACATCATGCGCGCGCGCAAGGCCGTTAGGAAGGCGCTCGAATTGCAAAAACAGAAAGCGGGTTTCACGCTCGTGGAGATTCTCTCCCCGTGTCCGACTATCTGGAAGAAAGATCCGGTGGAAGCGCGCCGCTGGGTAGCTGAGAAGATGATCCCGGCTTTCCCGCTCGGCGTTTTTCGCGATCGAAAGGCCGAAGCGCCGGTGATCCCCATTCCGCATAAGACCGTTGCGGAAGCGCTGGAACTCGATTCGGCCAACGCGGTGAAGCAGGTACCCGCAGGGCGCCATCGCGCGCGCGATCTGAAGATCAATGCTGCGGGCTTTGGTGGGCAAGGCACGCTGTTGCTCGGAATCCTGCTTGCCGAGATGGGAATGCGCGAAGGGCTTGAGGTCAGCTGGTTGCCGTCTTACGGTCCTGAGATGCGCAGCGGCAGCGCTCATTGCTACGTATGCCTATCGCACGACCGCATTGGCTCACCGCTGGTGCCGGAACCCGATGTGCTGATCGCAATGAACGAAATCTCGTTACGCAAGTTCGGACCGCAGGTCGTTCCGGGCGGAACCATCCTCTATAACCGCGAGAGCCTGCCTCCGGATTTCGCTGCGCCTCAGGCTCGCGTAATCTGCATACCTGCCTCCGAAATAGCCGACCGCCTGGGTAGTGCCAAAGTTGCGAACGTAATCATGCTAGGCGCTCTGCTGGAAGAAACAGAGTGCCTGCCGATCGAGCAGGCCTTGCCGGTGATCCAGAGCATAGTAAAGAAAGGCTCATTGATGGAGTTGAATGAAAGGGCGCTCGCAGCCGGACGCGAGTTCATCGAACACAATATCCGTGTCGGTGCCGTATCGCAACCCGATGGATTCGCATATTAGCGCTGAGAACAAAGAAGCCGCCCGAAGGCGGCTTCTTCTTGCCGTGAGTGTAGTTCTATTTGTCCCCGGGAACCTTGCCGACGAACGTTCCCCAGTTTGCGAGCTGAGAGCGAGTCGCATTCGGGATGTACTCCGCAGCAATCCATAGATTGCCCGTTTCGTCTGCGACTCCAGCGGTGTAATCACCCCAGCGGCCAACTCCATTTCCGCCGTAAGCCGTGTATCCGGAGAAGCCGTCATCGGGAAGTGCGCCTGCCCCCCCTACATGTACCGGCCCACTATTCCAAAGTCCCATGTTCATATAGGCCATGCTCGGATAGTAGTCAGGTCCAGTCAACGTAAAGGTCATAGCCGCGCGGCCCTCGTTATTTGCGGCAATCGACGGGAAGATCACGTTGTTGCCAGAAACGGCGACGTAACCTTGGTCCGCCATCATCGCGAATAATTTCTTGCCGCCGACCCATGGCATCACGCCGAAGTAAGCGATGCCCGTCAGGTAGTTCGACCCGACATGAACAGGTGTATTCAGTCCTGACCAGAGAATGCCGTCGGCGTAAACAACCTGGTTCATGCGATCGTCGTTTGTGTCGATCAGTTCAGGCAGAGGACTTTGTCCAACTGCCGTGCCAAGCGGCGTGGGTCCGGCTTTCTGTGTTGCTGGACTCGGCTGCCCATATACTTCGCTGGTGATCACCGTCTGCAACAGCTGCAGGTTCGGGCTGTTCTTGTCGATGGTGTTGGTATTGGTGACCGCCCACACTGCCACGCGGTCATCGAACTCATTGATGAACTGTAGCGCGCTCAGGAAATACTCGGTGTTCCTTGCAAACGCGCCGCCGGGAGGAACTGTTGCCGGCTGCACGCTATACCAGGTGCCGCCATCCGGGGCTGGTAATGTGCCAAGGTTGAATTGGACAACATTCGCCGCCAGGCCCTTCGCCAGCGCTCTCTTCGAAATGGCATATACCTGCGCGCCGTTGAATCCTGCGACGAAGACTGGGAATTCATTGGTGGAAATGTAGATGGCGTTGGCATCCGCTCCCAGCAGCGGCTGATCGCCGAAGCACGGGCAATTCGGATGCGTCGGGGTTCCGCTGGATCCGTCGTCGGTCGTTGGAAGCTGATACACGTTCCAGATTCCGGTCGGATCTCCAGTTTGGCTCACCGCGATCAGCGTACTGGTGCTTCCGGTGGAACCGCCTGTCGCGGGGTCCGTATCCATTTCGAGTTCGCTCATGAACCAGCGATTCGTCTGCTTGTCGTAATAGCACTTCGGGTCACTGATGAAGGGACCAAACACCGGAGGTGTCGAGCGAATGACTTCCGGCGCAAGCCCGAAGAACTGGCTGTTCGCGATCGGCCCCTGCAGCAAGTTTCCGCTCTTGTCGTAAACCGCAAGCGCGTTATTGACGGACTCCATAACGAACCCGTTGCCAGTGCAAAGCGCCTGGTCCGGAGGTTCAAGTGAAAACTGGGTGTTCGTATACGGTCCCGTTCCAGCAAAACGTTGATCGAAGTGTGATAGTCCGTTAAAACCCATAAAGCCTGCGCCCGGTCCGAGCACCGGCTTCGGTTTCGGTGTGGGAGTTGTGAAGATCTTCGTCACACTGCTGTTAGCGGAAGCGTTGGTCTGAGCCGACGTCGCAGCCTGTCCTACTCCGTTGGACTGGCTGCCAGGTTTCACGATACCTGGATTTGGGCCCAGATGATCTGGTTGAACAAGATTGTCTTTTTCCGGAACGGGTGTGCTCCCGGTATGAGCCGGGATACTGGAAGTGAAATGAGGCGATATCGTGCGTGTGGTCTGTTCTACCTGTGCGAACAAAAACGTCGCTGTCAAAAAGCAAAGGACGGAAGCGCACAACGCAGAACGAAGGGAGCAGAGTCTCATAACTTCTCCTTAATGCGTGTCGTGTCTGTTTTTTCAGAAAACCCCAAAGTTCCAGTCAGGAGGGTTCAGCTACAAACAGGCAGGCATTCTGGCCCGCTACTCTGTCCTTTGTCAATGAATTCGCGCACTTAGCTTCGCAATGCTGCAGAAGCTTGCGCAAGGAGTGGAAAATGATTTCTCTCTTTACTGAAAACGCCCGAATAGATGAACGAAATATCTCGAAATCATGGCTGCGGGATACAACCTTTTCTCGGCCGAGATCAACGCTGCGGGTTCACATCGCGCCTGCGAAAGAACGACGAACCCACGGCTCCGCCTGCTGCCGACAATCCGAGAAAGAGGAAGAACATCAGGACCATGGCAAAGATTACCATGATGGCCAGTCCCTCAGGTGTGGTCAACTTCTGAAGCATTTCCTGTGCACGCGGATCGGGATTTGCCGCCTGGGATTTCTCTATCGTTTCGAGCAACAGGGCACGCATGGCTCCGCTGTTTCGAGTAAGGATCAGTTGCAGAGATGTGGTGATCGCAAAAATCACGAACGCAATCACTCCTGTCACCGCTCCGATGCGCGCACCCATGCCGCGCGTGATCTCTACCTGCGAATTGTGACGGTGATAAAGCACGACGCCGAACGCTCCGCAAGCAAGCATCCAGAAAAGATACGTACTGAATGGCACCAGCCAAGTGAAGCCAAGCAGAAGCCCGGCAATGCCGGCCGCACGGATCGCGTGCGACCAATTTATCGACCCAGGAGCAGGCAGCGGCGACGAACTTCCTGAGACCAGGACCGGAGTCGCTGCCGGCTGCATGTTGTCGGGAGTTTCTGGCGGGAAGATGGGCTCAGGTTCGGAGGGCTGCACGCGAATCTGCGGAGCATTACAGTTGGGACAAAACGCAGTGCCTTCCGTCAACTCTGTTCCGCACTTGTGGCATCTATGGTCCACTGGATTTTACAGTATCAGTCAAAGCCCGATAGACGCAACTTGACCCGTTCAACTACTTTGCCGCAGGCGGCTCGATTCGATCGTGAAACTGCCGCATCAGATTTTCAGCGGCTTCCACCAGATTGTCATTCCACGAACGTTTCTTCAGTGCCGACTTCGCCGGTACAGACGATGACCAGAGCACAATGTGGCTCTTCGCATCTCGAACCACCATGCGAACGCGGTTATCCCCGATTTCATGACTCGTATTCACTGACTGCTGTGGAAGGCCATTCACGTCGATAGTTGTCTGTTGAGATGTCGATGTCTTGCTGTCCTCCGGTGACGTCACTTCCACCAGCAGGTCTGCCTTCTGCGCGGAGTCGGCAGGCAGAAACCGTCCCCAACCTTCAAAAGCTCCGTTGATGACGTCGAAGGGGATTGAACTGCCACCTGCGTTCTTCACGTAGACAGTTTTCGCTGACTGCAGTCGTTGCGACGGAGTTAAATACGTTGGCTTGGCTGGTGTCGTAGATTCCTGGGCGGCAAGAGCTCCTGTTACAACAAACAGCAGAGTTGCAACAATGAGTGTGGATATGAATTTCCGAGTTCGCGTGTGCGTGGATAGCTCCCGACGAGCGCTGGCTTTTGGCACCCTGTCCCTCTTGTGCAAGAATAGGAATCAGCAAGCCGATGCGCAACCAATTTAGTTCAGGTTGCCTACGAGAATCCATGAGCACGGGATTGCTCAAAGCGTTGGTCGCGGTCACGGTGGTGACGTGCGTGGTCGTCATTGTAGTCTGGCCCTTCGTCGACCTTCCGCTTACCGTGCAGAATGACAGGGTTCATTTCACAACACAGATGGTGGAAACCGCGCTCGTGCTTGGTCCCTTTCTGTTAATGCTGATTTCAATTTTCTTCCCCAGGGGACTTCGTAGCGTCAATGTAACTCAGGTGCTCGTCATGTGCCCTATTCGCCGTTGCTAATTCCTCCACTGTCTTCCCAACCGACTGTCGATAATTGTTGTTGAACAGGGTCGCTTACAGCCAGCTTGCTGGCAGGAAAGATCGCATGGATCAAAAGGACGTGTTCAAAGCGTGGGGGACGCTTCTCGGCGGCCGCAAGCCACTACTTTCCATCGAACTGACTAAAGAATGCCCGCTGCATTGTCCAGGATGCTACGCCTACGATCCGCAGCATCTCGGTGGCGGCATCACGCTACGGAGCTTGTCGGATGAGAAAGGCGACAGCCTTGTCGCTCGTGTGCTCGAGATCGTGGACGAGCTGTTGCCCTTACATCTCTCGATTGTTGGCGGTGATCCGCTCGTACGTTTCCGAGAACTGCAGATCCTTTTACCGGAAATTGCCAAGCGCAACATTTATGTCCAACTGGTGACCAGCGCGTTCCGGCCAATTCCGGCGGAATGGAAATCATTGCGAAACTGCAAGCTGGTAGTTTCAATTGATGGACTTCCAGCGGAGCATGACAAACGCCGTGCACCCGCCACATATGACCGTGTTCTCAAGAATGTAGCCGGGCACCAGATCACGGTTCACTGTACCCTCACGTCGCAGATGTTTCAGCGTCCAGGCTATCTCGAGGAATTCCTGCAATTATGGCAGAGGCGGCCCGAAGCGAATCAGATATGGATCAGCATGTTTACGCCGCAGGTCGGCAGTTCGGATGCCGAGATTCTTAGCCGGGAGCAGAGGGAGTTCGCAGTCAGCGAGTTGTTGCGCCTGCTCCCGACGATCACAAAGTTAGACATGTCCCCTAGCATGCTTCACGCGTTCCTTTCGCCACCGCATTCTCCGGAGGAATGCGTTTTTTCCCAGGTTACCGAGACAATCTCGGCCGACCTGACGACTCGAATTACACCATGTCAATTCGGCGGATTTCCCGATTGTGGGCAATGCGGGTGCGCTGCCTCAATGGGCCTCCATGCTCTGCTTGGCACTAGGAAACTGGGAGGACTGCCGGTCAGAAAGCTGTTCAACATCTCTAACGCCGTTGGGAAACGTGTGCGCCGGTTCAGAGCGGCATGATCAGGAGAAGAAAATGAGCGTTCGATTCAATCCGATCGCATACGGCGAGTGGCTTAGCATGAATGAACTCGAGGCGGCAGGAATGAGCGTAGGCAAAATCATCCGCAGCGCCATTCGATGCTCCTCCTGCGGTAGTCCCTATGCGCTTCTAATTCCCTTATCTCTGCCGGAAGACGAGTTGCCCACAAGCCGGCGGCACTTGCAGCAACTGATCAACGATGCCTGCGGTAATCACTCGCCGATCCTGCAACTAGGGGCATAGCCGAAAGGGGGTGGGAAGTACTGCGCCATTAAATCGTATCGTGTTTGCCGCCTCGCAATTGGATGTACACCACTTCGAATCGCGTGCCCGCCCCGTTCGGCTTTACCGAAACGATTCGTTGTCGTTCGGGTGTACCAACCGCCAGATCCATCTTTCCTTTTTCAGCTGTTCCGCTGTCATTGCAGACCATTTCACGCGGGCCGTTCGAGCTATGTTCTTCCTTTAGCCCCTTGGGACACTCGAGCACTGAACCGTACTTCTTCATGTCATCGCGATAGAAGCTGATGATCTTGTCTGGCGGATCGTCGCTCAGGTACTTCGTTGCGATCACCCGCACGCCAAAATCACCGACTTGCACATTCACGTTGGCGTTGTCTTGATTCCGCTGTTCGTCACCCGTGCTATTGTCCTGCTTCGTTGCTCCCGGATACACCGAGAGCCCGGTATCTCCGGCACTCGCATCGGTGTTGACATGAATACCGCCAAAGGGCGTTTCAATGTCGACCTTCTTCTTGTTCTCAGACGTTTTCTGCTCGTGCACGCTGCAGGAAATCACGGCAAAACTGAGCAGTAACAACAGCAATACCAGAGCCGCTTTATTGAACGTAGTTACTCGAAATGGCATGAGGTGTTCCTCCTTTGATCTCCGGCCGACTCAGTCCGACTCCCCTGGCAGCAATCTCGGGAATGCTGACTGGCAAATGGCCGTCAATGGCAATATTGCCGAACATTGCCTTCACCGCACTTACCTCCGACACAGATGTATTCGAAAATGTGCACATGTAATTCTGGATTTCCGGATAGTCGGTGGCGAAGTAAGGATTCCCCATCGCAATCACCATCGTCTTCGCTGCGGCAATCTGCAGGATGCGATGAAGCAACGAGCCGCTGGTATCCGCCACCGACACTGTGTTCTCAAGATCCCCACTTGCGGTCCTTGCCACCTTGCCCGGTACTGGCACGGCGTAGACGACAGCCAGCACCTTCTCCGCCTGCTGTACGGCGTCCAGCACCGAAGGCGACAGGGGCCCAGCCAGTAAAGGATCAACGTACATCACCTTGGCGTCTGGAATGCGCCAGCGCAGATTTCGCTCGAATGTCCGTCCCGCCTCGGTACGAATATCGTCCACAAAAAGTACGGCGACGGTACGGTTCGATACGTGCTCTACCAACGTATACGGATTCACATAGCCATGGGTTCCGACAAAAGTCGATTTCAGCGGAAGCACCTGGCCGTTATCTCGAACCAGGGTGACACCTTCATCGGCGATCTTCTGACCCACGGCTACATTTTCGGTGCGCCCGACCCGGTGCCCGATCTCGTCGACGTCCACAAGTCGAGCTTTATTCAGTCCAAGAGACGCCTTGGCGCGCAGGATCTTCAAAACAGAATCGTCGATCTGCTTCAACGGGATCTCGCCATTTCTGACCGCCTGGAGCACGCCTCGATACCCGGTGTCCAAGTCCGGGGGGATTAACAACACATCGTTGCCCGCTTTTAATGCAGCAACACAGGCCGCACCGGACGGGTTAGGATTGCTTGCGTATAGCCGCATCAGCCCATTCATCTCCATGCCGTCGGTGATTACGATTCCCTTGAATCCAAGCTTATCTTTCAGCAGACCGGTTACGACCCTGTGCGAAACTGTCGCCACTGAGTTCGCATCTGAATCGAGCGCGGGTACCGTCACGTGCGCAACCATGACGGAATCTACACCAGCCGCGATCGCTTTCTTGAAGGGAACGAGTTCCACCTGATCCAGATGTTCTTTATCGACGTTGACACTCGCCAGTGCGAGGTGCGAATCCGATGCAGTATCGCCGTGGCCCGGAAAGTGTTTCACGGTCGTCAGCATGCCGCCTTCGTGCGCGCCTTTAATGTAAGCGTCCACGAAGTCGCTGACCATGGCCGGATCCTCCCCAAACGAACGTGTATTGATAATCGGATTCGCTGGATTCGAATTCACATCCGCGACGGGGAAAAAGTTCCAGTGAATTCCAATGGCCCGTGCCTCTTCGGCCGTGATTTTGCCGAACTCCTCGGTCAAGTCGAGCCTGCTGCTGGCGCCGAATGCCATCGCATGCGGAAACACAGATGCGCCAAACATCCGCATGGACAGTCCGCGTTCGAAATCGGCGGACATAATGAGCGGGATATCGGAATCGCGCTGCAACTGGTTGATTAGCATGGCGGTTTCATAAGGCTGGTTACGCAACAGAAACGGCCCGTCCACGGGGACCGTAACCGTGATTCCACCAACGTGATGCGAGCGAAGGCTCTCGCGAAGGCGCTTGTACTCCGGGCTGTCGAAGTTCGTGAAGGTTACACCGATACGAACCATGAATAGTTGCCCGACCTTCTGTTCCAGCGTCATGTTTTTCAGCGTCTTCTCCGCCCATTTTTCGCCAGCTTTGTCTAGATGAATGGGGCCGGGCGAGAGGTAACGCTCTTTGCCAGCGGCGTGTGCGATCGGAATTATGGAAACAGAAAGGAGGAAGAACAGGGCAGCGCGGCCAACAAGCATAATCAAAGGATAGCAGCTTCCACGTTAGGCAGACTCTACCGCTATTGCGGCTCATCGCCCTGTTTTGGCGATGGGTGTTCAAAGACCTTCAACGCGGGAGGTGAGTTATCCCATCACTACGTCGACGCGGTTGACGGAACCAGTACCCTGCGGTGGAATGGCGCCATTCACCGGCTTTCCATTTAAGGCAATGCTTTTGATGCCTTTTTCCACGCCGTTCGGATTCTTTACCGAGATGTTGAATGTTGACCCGCGCCACTGCCGCTGAACCTCGAAGCTCTTCCAGTCGGAAGGAATGCACGGATCGACAATCAAGCCCTCGAAGCTCAAGCGAATTCCCAGGATCCAGCGCGTTGCCGCGGTGTAGTTCCATCCGCCGCTGCCGGTGAGCCAAGGATGGCGCGCGCGCCCGAACGCTGTGTGGTCCTTGCCCATCACAAATTGGCAGTAGGAATACGGTTCAGCCTCACGAATTTCAATGATGTCATTCTGGTTGCAGGGAAGCAGTGAATCGTAGAACTTCATCGCGCGATTGCCTCGCCCGAGCTTGCATTCGGCAATTACTGCCCATGGATTCGGATGGCTGAAGATCGCGGCATTCTCTTTGATGCCCTTGTAAACGCGTCCCATAAAGCCGATATCGTCATCCGGCTTCGAATATGCAGGCCAGAGCAGGTGAATCCCATACTTCGAATAAAGGTGGCGATCGACCGCGTCCATCGCTTTACGTGCGCGTTCCGGTGAAGCGGTATCTGACAGCACCGCCCAGGTATTGCTCTCGATGAAGACTTTGCCTTCCTCGTTCTCGTGCGAGCCGACCTTCAGGCCCTTGGCCGTGATTCCGCGCAAATACCAGTCACCGTCCCACAGTTCCCTTTCGCAGGCGGCTTTCACGCGCTCGGCCATTGCCGCGTACTTCTTCACGTCATCTTTGCAGCCAAGGTGCTCGGCTGCTTCGATGAACGCCCGCAGCGCCCAGTGGTGCATGAACGACACCATGGCACTCTCGCCGCCGCCAAGATTCAGGCAGTCGTTCCAGTCGGCACGTAGCCCCTTGCAGATGCCGGTGTTACCCACTTGCTCTGCGGAGAAATCGAGCGCCCGCTTCAAATGTTCGTAAACCGTGCCTTCACCGTGATCGGCGAAAGCCACGACTTCTTTAAAGAGTGCGGTATCGCCTGTCTCCTTTATGTACTCGCAGATCGAAACCACAATCCACAAAGCATCGTCGGAGCAGGTATGTTCCAGGCCGTGGATCAGGCTCTTTCGATCCGGCGGATGCGCGATCGTCGGTGACTTGAAGGTAGGAGCTCTCTGCTTTTCCGGATCAAACCAGTCGGGGTCAAACAGGTGCAGCCCATATCCCATGCTGACCTGCGCTTTCAGCAGTTCGATGATTCGCTGCCGGACTTTTGTAGGATTGGTGTGCACCACGCTCATAATGTCTTGCGAGGTATCACGATAACCAAGGCCCGTGCGCCCGCCTACTTCGATAAACGACGCAAAGCGCGACCACACGACGCACGTTTCCGCCTGATAGAGTGTCCACGTATTGACCATCGTATTCAGACCTTCGTGCGGAGTCTTGCATTGGAAGATGGCCAACTTCTTCGCCCAATACTCTTTCAGGCAGTCAAAGGCTTTGTCGACGTTTGCTAGGTCGGAGTACTTGCGCTTGATTTCCTTCCCTGTGGCGCGATTGCCATAACCCAACATGAAGACAAGGCGTACTTCTTTATCCGGATGGATCGTGAGTCTCTTCTGCAGCGCGCCGCAATGATTGCCTCCGAGTTCCGTGCTGCCGTGACACTTCCCCTGCTCAACCGCAATCGGATTCGTTTCCGTGCGGTAGTTACCGAGAAAGGCGTCACGCATGGTGTCGTAACTGTCGGGATCAAAATTTGATGCGAAGTAGTGGAACGTCCACGGCTCGTAATAGAAGTCGTACTCAACGACGTCATCTGCATAGCTCGAACCGCTCGCATACAGGCTCATCTGCAGGTTCTGATTATCAATCTCGATGTGGTGGAAGGAGAACTCGCAATACCCGAACACACTGATGTCTCGCGTCTTCGTGCTCGTATTGCGAATTTTCACATCCCACAGTTCCACGGCATCTTCTACGGGAATAAGCAAGGTCTGTTCGGCTTTCAGGCCCTGATAGTCGCAGGAGAACTTCGAGTACGACAGACCGTGGCGTGTTTCGTACTTCGCCCGGTTCAGATCTTTGCCCACCGGTTGCCACGATACGGACCAGTACTCGCCTGTCTCGTTGTCGCGTAGATATACGTAATGGCCGGGTCGGTCGAGTGGCACGCCATTTGAACGAAAGCGCGTGACTCGCCCATGCTCGGAGTTCTTGTAAAACGAATACCCTCCCGCATTGTGCGAGATGACCGTGCACAGGTCTTTCACTCCGAGATAGTTGGTCCAGGAAACCGGCACGTGCACCCGGTCGATGACGTACTCGCGATTCTCATTATCAAAATGGCCGTAACGCATGAGGTTCTCCGTATAAAAGTGTGTTCACCGCAGAGAACGCGGAGGTTGCAGAGGAATCCAAAACCTTGGGTGCCCGGGCGTCGCGAAGCGAACGTTTGGGATCACGAAACGTGAATTGCTGTTAAGCCGTCACGAACTGGCGCAGCCACTCGATTAGCTCTTTCGCCTTCTCTGGCGTATCCGCCTCCACCGATAAACGGAGCAGGGGCTCCGTTCCCGAGAAACGCAACAGCGCCCAGTTGTCGTTCTCGAGCAGAATCTTGGTGCCATCAATGTGCGAGATGTCGATGACCTTGTATGGCCCGATGTGGCTGGTTGGCGCTTCCTTCATGCGCTTCGGAACATCGATGCGCATTTCGGGTGTTGCCGCGATTCCTTCTTCCAGCGTGTACAGGCGTCCACTGATCGCATACACACGCTCGAGCAGTTCCGAGATTTTCTGGCCGGTCCGCGCCAGCATCTCCACCACGAGTGCCGAAGCAAAAATTCCGTCTTTACCGAGAATGTGGCCCCGAATGGTAAGGCCGCCGGAACTTTCGCCTCCGAGCAGCGCGTTGTGGTTCAACATGCCGGAGACGATATGCTTGAATCCCACCGGCGTTTCGTAACATTTCTCGCCGAGCGCCTTGGCCAAACGGTCCAGCAGGTGCGTGGTCGAAAGATTGCGGACCACCCCACCCTTCTCGCCGCGCACTTCGTGCAGGTACCAGTAGAGCAGGAGCAATATATCGTTGATCGATATGTACTGTCCTTTCTCGTCTACGATGGCTATACGATCGGCGTCTCCGTCCATGGCGAGGCCGACATCATAGCCATCTTCCTGCATCTGCGACGAAAGCAGGCGCAGAGCTTCCAGGTTCGGAGCCGGCGATCGTCCGCCAAACAGCGGATTGTGGCGTTCATGGATAAACGTTACCCGGCAGCGAGCTTCCGTCAGAACTGTACCCAGCGTTAACTGGCCCACACCATACATGGGATCGACAATCACCTTCAGCCCGGCCTTCCGGATGGCATCCAGATCGATCAGCTTCTCGACCGCGTCGACATATTCATTCGTGAAGTCCTGCTTCTTCACGACCCCGGCTTCGAGAGCCAGATCAAGTTCCAGTTTGATGACGTCATTCGTGGTCAGGGCGTTCGTTTCGGCTTCAATCTGCCGCGTTTCGTGATCCAGCAGCAGAGAGCCGTCGCCATGGAAAACCTTCAGTCCATTCCACTCTGGCGGATTGTGACTTGCCGTGAACGCCAGCCCATAAGCAGAATCCTTGATTGCAGTTGCATAGGTGATCAGCGGCGTCGGCGCATCTTCGGGCAGAAGAAGGGTGGGGATGTTATTCCCCGCGAAAACCTCCGCGGCCGCTTCACCTGCCTGCTTGGAAAGAAATCTCCGGTCATAACCGATGATGACGCCGCGCTTTTCCTGTCCTTGCCGTGTGATCTCATTGCACAACGCCTGGCAAAGCCGGCGCACGTTGTGCATAGTGAAGCCTTCGCCGATAATCGCGCGCCAGCCCCCCGTTCCGAACGCCACCATGTTCTGCTCTTCCTGGCGGCGCGGGCGGTAAAGCCGCTTCTGCAGGATGAATTCGGCGTGGGTCAGATCTTCGGGCGTGTTGATCCCCTGCACTTCATCCTGATCGTAGAGTTGATAGCTCTCGACGCGCAGCCCCGAGCGAATCAGTTCATGCACGCAGTCTGTTAGCCGGTATTCACCATCCCGCGCAGAAGGCGTGAGCTTCTGCAGCGCGCTAGCCAGTGCTTCGGCATTGATGACATATGCACCGACATTGAGTTCGCGAATCTCACGAACTTTTGCTGACGCCTCGCTCTGCTCGACGATATCGATGATTTCCCCATCGGCGTCACGAATGATGCGGCCGTAGGGGAGCGCTCGATCGACAACTGCGGTGAGCAGGGTTAGCGACGCCTTGCGCAGATTGTGCCGGTTGAGCAGTCCGCGAATCGACGCGGGACGAAACAACGGCGTGTCGCCGTACAGGATCAGCACGTTCCCGTGAAACTCTTTCAGCTTGTCCATTGCCTGCAGAACAGCGTGTCCGGTGCCCAGCGGATTCACTTGCTCGACATAGTGATACTTGCCTTTGCCTAAGGCCGAGCGCACGTCGTCCTGACGGTAGCCAACAACCAGATAAATGTCTTTGGGAGAGACGACTTGCAGGGCGTTCTGCACGACGCAGTCGAGAATGCTGCGGTCACCGAGAGGTTGCAGAACCAGTGGCTGCCCGTCTGACGTGATCGCCTCTTTTCCGGCAGCAAGAATGATGGCTTTCAATTCGTTGGTCGCCGGAGTTGATTTTGCTGCGACTTCTTTGACATGCGTTTCCACAGCAGCTTGCGACATCGTATTCACTCCCAAAACTATTTAGCCCTTGCTTCAGCCGCAACCAATTCGGACTCGGGGGCCTGTGCGCCGCCACGAATGGGGACAAAGCGCGAGAGAATCAGCGCGGGCATAGCCGCGATGATCACCCATATAAAAAAGTGCGTGTAACCCAACTTGGATTGAATCCAGCCGCTGATGGCGCCCGGCAGGATCACCCCGAGGTTCATCAGCGCGTTGCCGAAGGCATAGTGCGCTGTCTGATATTTACCCGGTGCGACTTCCTGCATCATCAACAGAATTACTCCGACGAATCCGAATCCGTAGCCGAACATTTCGACGCTCATGGCCGTAGTCACGAGTACGGGATTGGTGGGGAGCGCGATACTGAGATACCAGTAGGCGAGCATTGGCAGGTTCAAGATCACGATCAGCCAGGTGAGCGCTCGTCTTAAGCCAACTCTTGCGCAAAAATAACCGCCGAGCACGCTGCCGAGAATGAACCCGCCGCTTCCGAATGTGCCGTAGATTGCGCCCACCTCTTGCATCGAGAGGCCCAGGCCACCGGTGGCTCGCGCCGCGCGAAGAAACAGCGGCCCGACTTTGATCACCTGTCCTTCTCCGGCGCGATATAGAAAGATGAAAATCAGTAACAGCAATATGTTGCGCTTCTTAAAGAAAGTAACCACGACGTCGGCAAACGTATTGGCCGCCTGTCGCAACGTTTGCGTGGCCCTTTCCTCACCGCCACGGGGAAGAAAGCGCGTGTGGTAGAGCGCTAGAGCGACCAGCAGAAAGCCGAGTCCGGCGAAGACGCTCATCCAGGCGTAAACATTCGGAGTAGAAACTTTCGCGCGTGTGAACTTCTCCGCGAGAAAGCCAATCATCCAAAGCAATCCGCCCATGGAGAAGATTCGCGCCAGGTTGTAGAACCCACCCTGCCATCCGACGTACGCCGCCTGTTGTTTCGGGGTCAAGCTCGCAATGTAGATTCCGTCTGCCGCAATGTCGTGCGTGGCCGAGCAGAACCCAAGAACCGCGAAGATCGCGACCGAGTAACGAAAGTAGCCTGGCATGTTCAGTGACAATGCCAGGAGCACCAGGCTTAGTCCGGCGACCACTTCGAGCAATACGACGAAAAACTTCTTCGTCTTGTACATCTCCAGCAGAGGGCTCCATATTGGCTTCAGCGTCCACGGCCACGCCAATAGGCTGATCACTAACGTGGTCAGCGTGTTCCGGATCCCCATGTCCTGGAAGAAAAACAGCGCCATGTAGTTCACGGCGTAGAACGGAAGTCCTTCCGCGAAATAGACCGTTGGAACCCACGCGGCGGGATGGGTGGAGCGGGCTGGGCTGGTCTCGGCCATGGCGTTTTGTCTCAGCCTGAGCCCATTCTAGAAGACGGAAAAGTGCTATATAGCTCAGGATCTCGAAGCTTGAGCTTACTGCAGAGGAGAGAGTGCCTGTCAACTTTAGTTTTGGTTTGGATTCAGCACGAAGGCACGACGAAATAAGGAAACAAACGATCCGTTGTGACGGCCATCACGACAAAAGTCGCATCGCAGAGGACGACGGGGACCGGCGAACAAGTGAGTCCGAGATCTTCAATCTGCGATCTTTAGTTGCCGTTCCACCATTTCCGTTGTACTGACCACAATGCTTTGCTCGTCTCCAAAGCCCTTCATCCAATGGACGTCGGGCTCTCGTCTGAACCAGGTCATCTGCCGTTTTGCGTAGTTGCGGTGGCCCTGCTGCGCGGCTGTAATTGCCTGTTCGCGCGTAAACTCGCCGCGAAGCAGTTGCACAGCCTGCCTGTATCCCAATGAACCCAGAACCGGGGACTTCGGAAACTGCTGCATCAAGCCCTGTGTTTCCTCCGGCAAGCCCGCTGCAAACATCTGTGCTGCGCGCTGATTGATGCGCGCATACAACTGCTGCCGGTCCGGATCGAGTCCAATGCGCAGAATCCGAAATCCCGTTAGCGGCTCGCGGCCCTGTTCCCACAATCGCGTCATGGGCTGCCGTGCGGATAGGCAGACTTCAATCGCGCGAATCAGCTTTGGCTCATCATTTGGATGGATCTTCTCTGCCGCGCCGGCATCCATGCGCGTCAGGAGACGGTGCAAATACTTTGATCCACGTTGCCCCGAGCGCTGTCGCAGCCGTTCGCGCAACTCCTCCGAGCGCTGCGGCCCAGGGAAGAGCCCTTCCAACAGCGCGCGCAGATACAGGCCCGTGCCGCCCACTACGATCGGTAGCCGGCCACGCCTCTTCAACTCGCCCAGCATCTCGCGTCCACGCCGCGCATAGTCGCCCGCGGTCATGGTCTCATCAGGCGAGCAGATGTCGATCAGATGATGCGGCACACGATCACGTTCTTCACGAGTTGGCTTGGCCGTGCCGATTTCAAATTCCCGATAGACCGCAACTGAATCGCAGTTGACGATCTCGCCGCTGAACCGTTCCGCAAGGGTCAGCGACAACGCGGTTTTTCCACTCGCCGTGGGACCAAGGATCACGATCAGCAGCGGATTTGTTGTGGAAGCGGAGTTCACGGGTGGATCTAGCGGGCGTGCCAGTCGATAAATCGTCCCCAGCGCAGCAGGATTATGCCCAGGATCAGCGCGGCAAGTACAAGGAGCCCAATGGCCTCCGCTCGCAAGACTCGTGCCTGAGCAACTTTCGCCTTGTTATCGATTTCCGGCAAGCGATCATTGTATCGTCCGCCGCCACAACTCGCAGTGTAAACTGAGCCGATGTCAGAGGGTGCCCGACCAAAACCCCGCAGTACTGGGACAATTCGTTACCGCTTTGGCCTGTACGAAGCCGATACGCGGACGGGCGAACTTCGCCGCGAAGGCGTGAAACTGAAATTGCAGGAGCAGCCATTCCAGGTGCTGATTGCTCTCATCGAGCGCCCGGGTGAAATCGTCACGCGCGAAGAACTGAGGCTGCGGCTCTGGCCGTCCGATACGTTCGTCGATTTCGATCACGGCTTGAACACCGCTATCAACAAGCTGCGCGATGCGCTCCGGGATTCAGCGTCCAATCCTGGTTTCATCGAAACACTCGCCCGAAGGGGATACCGCTTCGTTGCTCCCGTAGAAGAGATCGGCAACTCAACTGGCATTCCGGGAACAGAAAGGCCCCCCGAACTTTCGGATGAGGAACTGCCGCGTCCGCATCGTGGCGCCGTGCGCACCTTATTTGCTCTGTGTCAGATCCTGTATCTCTCTATATATATTGCAGCGCTCGCTTATCTTCGCAGTACGGATCGGATTGCGGAGCGCCTGTTCGCAATCAACGGAACCTGGGTTGTTGTCGCCGTGATTGTCACTTGCGCTGTCGGCATTCCCTTGCGACTCTACCTGCTGACCGCGATCGGATTCGATTACTCGGGGCTGGGCCAGAAATACGGGCGCCTGTTTGCGGTGCAGTTTCCGCTGGACGAGATTTGGGCGCTTGCCCCGTTTCTTCTGGTGCCCCGCATAGGTTTCGGGCTGGCGTTTGCGGCGATGGCGGCCCTGGTATACCTGCCATTCTCGCAGCGTACGCTGATGCGAATGGCATATCCGGCTTCGCGAAAATAAAGGAGGACTCCATGGCGACTGGCGCATCCACAGGTCACATCTCGCATTCCATGACCACTACCGCATTCGAACTGGACGGCTACAAGATCACGCGCAATGCTGGAATCGTGCGCGGCATCATCGTGCGTTCGCGCTCCGTGCTGGGGACCCTCGGCGCCAGCCTGCAGACGCTGGTAGGGGGAAACATCACCATTCTTACCGAACTTTGCGAAAAGACGCGCAACGATGCTTTCGAACTGATGCTGGAGCACGCGCGCGAACTCGGCGCCAACGGTGTAGTGGGCGTTCGTTACGACGCAACCGAAATCATGCAGGGCGTCACCGAAGTGCTGTGCTACGGAACAGCCGTAGTTGCGGAGAAAATTTAGTTTGCAGTCGCATTTCGCATCACTTTCTCCGGAGGCATTTGAGCACCGCTTCGTTCAGGTCAACGGAATTCGGATACATTACGTCGAAGCTGGGTCGGGACCGCTCGTCCTGCTATGTCATGGATTCCCGGAGATCTGGTATGCCTGGCGGCACCAAATACCTGCTCTGGCGTCAGCACGATTTCGTGCCGTTGCTCCCGATCTGCGCGGCTATGGACAGACCGAAGCGCCCATGGAGTTGGACGCGTATGACATCTTCCAACTCACCGGTGATCTGGTCGGCTTAGTTCACGCTCTCGGGGAGAGTTCGGCGATCATTGTCGGCCACGACTGGGGCGCATGGCTCGCGTCATACGTCGCGCTGTTTCGTCCGGATATGTTTCGAGCACTTGTGCTGCTGAGCGTTCCCTACGTGCCGCGCCGTACGATGAGTCAGTCGCAATGGGAACAGCAGGCGTATCCAGGCAAGATCTTCTACCAGGCAGCGCTACGCTCGCCGGGCGCGGAGATATTCTTTCAGGCTGATATCCGTAATCTGCTGCTGAGAACCTTATATTCCATGTCGGGGAATGCCCCGCCCGGATCATGGAACTTCATTATCGATCCGTCGGCGCCTCGCCCGGCTGTTCACTCGATGATGCCAGCCTGGATTCGTGAAGCTGACATCAACTATGTTGCGTCCGAGTTTGAACGTAGCGGATTTACTGGCGGCCTGAACTATTACCGCAACATGGACCGGAACTGGTCGCTCACCCCGTTTCTGGCCGGAGCGAAAATCCTGCAGCCCACTCTGTTTATTGCGGGAGACAAAGACCCTGTGATCGAGTTTCACGGGCAAGAATTTCGGGAGTTGGGAACAAACGTTCCCAATCTTAGGAAGAAAGTTCTGCTTCCGGAAGTCGGACACTGGACACAGCAGGAAAGACCCGAGGAAGCAAATAAGCTGTTACTCGATTTCTTGAAAGCTGAGTCGTAGTGCCGGCGTCCGCCGCCTGTTGCGTGGGCCTCCGGCCCGCGTTTCTACAACTCCGTCCTTGCCGGCAATGCTTCGTCATCCGACTCGTTTGCTGTGCGCTTGGCATCCGTCAGTGGCGCATCTTCGCTTGTAGTCTCACCTGGAGCCAGGAACAAATTCGACTGCAATCCGTGCTGCTTGGTGTACAGATCCCAATATCTGCCCTGCAGCGCATACAGCGATTCGTGCGTTCCGCGCTCTACGATGCGTCCCGCCTCCACGACCAGGATTTGGTCGGCTCGCCGAATCGTCGACAACCGGTGCGCAATCACGAAAGTCGTGCGCCCTTGCATCAGGTACTGCAGGCCATGCTGAATCAGCGCCTCCGACTCGGAATCGAGACTCGAAGTCGCTTCATCAAGGATCAGGATTGCCGGATCGGCCAGGATCGCTCGTGCAATTGACACACGCTGCCGCTGCCCTCCCGAGAGCTTTACGCCGCGCTCGCCGATAATCGTCTCGTATTTATCCGGAAAGGTTTCCGCGAATTCATCCACGCGAGCGATCGCACACGCCCTCAAAATCTCTTCGTCCCTTGCTTCTGGTTTGGAGAACGCGACGTTCTCGCGAATCGTTCCATCGAATAGGAACGATTCCTGCAGCACAACCCCGAGGTGCTGCCGATAGGAATCCAGCCGTACAGTTGCGAGATCCACGCCATCGATCAACACCTTGCCGGACTGCGGATTATGAAATGCCGAGACCAGTCCGATAATGGTCGACTTGCCGGATCCGGACGACCCCACGAGTGCTGTGACCGTTACGGGCCGCGCAATGAACGACACGTCGTGCAGCACAGTCTTTGCCGGATCATACGCGAAGGTCACATCCTCGAAGATGACCTCACCGCCGATCTCGTCGAGAGTGACCCCGCGGCGCGGATCTTCATCCTCTGGCTGTTCGGAAAGCACTTCGCGAGTGCGCTCCAGTCCAGCGATGGCTTCCGTGATCTGCGTTCCTACGGCAGCGATCTGAAAAATCGGCGCGGCCAGGTACCCTAGAAACGCCGTGTAACTGAAAAAGCTACCCAAGGTCAATTGGCCCGCAAGAATTTCGCGCGCCCCGATCAGCATCACAATTGCGCCGATGAAGCCCATCAGCGCCGCCGCCGAAAGGCTTAGCAACGACGTAGCGGTGAGCGAGCGCAGGACGTTGTTCAGCAACCTGTACACGCCTTCGGCGAAGACCGTATGCTCGCGCTCTTCCGCGTGGTATCCCTTGATTACCCTCACGCCGCCGAGCGATTCCGTCAGCCTGCCGGTCACAGCTGCGTTGATCTTGGTTCGCTCCCGGAAGATCGGGCGAATGACCTTAAAGGCGCGCCGCAGCACGAAAATAAACAGCAGCAGCAGGCCGAAGGCGATGGAAGTCATTAGCACGCTGATACGGAACAGCAACACGAAGGCGATCACTGCCGTCAAAATTCCGCCGGCAAATTCGACAAGGCCGGTTCCGAGCAGGTTGCGAATGCCTTCCACGTCGCTCATGATGCGTGACACCAGCATGCCAGTCTTATTCGAGTCGTAATAGGCAACTGGCAATCGGCCAATATGCTCCTGCACACGAATACGCAATTCGGTGATCAGCCTCTGCGCGGCTTTTGACAGCGTTTGGGTCAGGGAATACGAGGTGATCGCCTGAATGAGGGTCGCGCTTAACACCACGCCCACCAGGGGATACAGCAAATGAATCTGCCGCTTGCTGATGACGTTATCGATGAGATATTTGGTTGAGGCAGGAAGGACCAATCCGCAAACGCGATTGATTACCATCAGCCCGAAACCGAGAAACAACAAAGCTCTGCGCGGACGCAGCAGTGGCCATATCTCAGGAAGGGCACGAAAACCCTTCGATTTTCGGCCGGTTCCATCCAGGCCCGGCCCCGACTTCATTCCTAAGCCACGCAAGATAAGTGTTAGATCATAGCCGAGGCGGCGGGATTCGCGAATCCAGGGAAAGAATAGGGGTGCCGTGCCGGTGCGCAGCAGTGGGCGGGCTCAGGAAACCTGTGGTGCCCCACACGTAGCGAAGCGGACGTGTGGGGATCACGAAGCCAGGGGCTCACCCGTGCGTAACACCGGGTGGACTCAGATTATTACTTCGCTGCTGCTGCCTCCGCTTTCTTTCGAACGGCTTCCAAATCAATGTTGATCGTGATCTCGTCCCCAACCACTGCTCCGGCCTCAACCATCTTGTTGTAGTTCAAGCCCCAATCGTGCCGGTTGATCTTCGTGCTGATGCTGGCGCCAATGCGCTGATTTCCCCAGGGATCTTTGATCTCGGGCGTCGGTCCGTCGACATCAAGCACGACGGGTTTTGTCACGCCGTGCATTGTCAAGTCGCCCTTCACTTTCAGTTGGCCGCCTTGGCGATAGAACTGGGTGCTTTTGAAGGTCATGGTTGGATATTTCGCCACGTCGAAGAAGTTCGGGCTTCGTAGGTCGGCGTCGCGTTGCGGCTGGCGTGTGTCGACAGTATTCACGTCGATGGTAGCTTCAACGCTGCTGGCAGCCAGATTGTTGGGATCGTAATTGATGGTGCCCGTGACCTTGCTGAAGGTGCCCTTTACGTTGGAGACCATCAGATGCCGCACTGTGAACTGAGCAGCGGAATGATTCGGATCGATAGAATATTCGGCGCTGAAGGTCAACAGAGGAAACGCGAGCAAGACTGTTAAGCAGATAAGCTTTCTCATTATGGAATCTGTCCTCACCAGTGGGAACTTAAACGAACTCAGTTGCTAACAGATTACCTGCGAACGCCGAGTTTCGCCAACTTCAACGCTACCTGCAACCCGTTTGCGCCTCTACGCTCCCTGCCGTGAACTACTTCTTCTCCGGCAACACTTCGTACACTACGTAGGCAAATCGCTTCGAGTCCGGAGACCATGAGTTCACGTTGATAGTGCCCTGGCCGCCAAAGAATTGAGTCAGCGTCTGGATCGGTCCTGGCTTTGCGCCAGGTTGTGCTCCGGGCATCGGCATCATGCGCAGCTGTACCTGTAATTTTGCATCGTGGCCGGGCGTTCCTGCCGGAAACGACAAGAACACCAGCCATTTGCCATTCGGAGAAGGATGCGCAAACCAGTCTTCCAATGCATCGCTGGTGATGCGCTCGGCCTTGCTGTCGTTCGGACCGGCGCCATCGGCAGGGAATCGCCAGATGTCCCATGTGCCGGATCGATTGCTGTTGATGTAGATCCACTTGCCATCGGGTGAATAATCCGGACCATCGTCGTATCCGGGATGCGATGTCAGGCGCTCTTCATTGCCCCCAGCGAGAGGCACGCGGAAGATGTTGAAACTTGAGTCGCGCTGCCCGACGAAGGTGAGCCACTTGCCGTCGGGCGACCAGCCATGAAAATAACTTGGCATTTTGGGCGTCAGCAGTTTCGGGTTCGATCCGTCAGCATTCGCCACAAAAACCTGCGAGGCATGAGAGTCGGCATAATTCGCGGAGAATGCGATCAACTTGCCATCGGGTGATGGCCCATGATCGTTATTGCATCGGTATGCGGCATCCAGGTTTACCAATTCCGGCTGCGGCTTCTTGCCTTTTACCGGCAAGCGATACAAGCGGCCACCGGTATTGATGAGCAGATACTTCCCATCAGGGGACCAATTAGGCGCTTCGACGAGGTGATCGGTCGTGTAAAGCACCTTTGTCGACTTCGATTTAAGGTCGTAGATCGTTACACGACTGCGAACGTTGGTAGGGTTCATCGATTCCGGTGGTTCGATCTTTACGTTCGAAAACACGGCAGTCTCCAGGACATTTGCATCGTGCGAGCAAACCCCGATGCCTACGTACACCGGATCCTGCAGGATAACCCGCGCCGGCCCGGCAGGAATCAGTTTCTCTCCCGGTTTGCCCGTATAGATCGTGAACTCGCTGCCGCGGCGCACAAGTTGAATTCGCACCGAGCCGTCATCCTTGGACTGCACTTCCTGGGTATCCGCGCCCGCAGTGGGACGGAACTGCAGCGAAGTGAGCCCGTTCCCGTGTCGCGCGACGTCGGCATACGCCGAATCCGGGTCGAGGCTTTGCCGCACCATCAATACGGCCTTACGATGCGGCACTGCGCCTGCCCCTTCAAACTTCACATCCGCCGTGATGGTGACGTCGCCACTCAATTTCTTATACAGGAAATGAAACGCGTCCACTTTCGCCCAGATGTTTGCGCCGCCGCCCGTGACGCGGTAGTCGCCAGTAGCGGCATCGTAAGTTGCAGATCCCGGCTTGGGATTTTCGCCAACGTCAGTTTGCCCATCGAAGATGCCAATCGGACTGTTGCCCTGCTCTTGCGAAAGCACTGGAAGCCCGATAAATGCGAACAGCGACAGGACAAATAACGTGAGGAAGATTCGCTTCACGACGAGTTTTTGTGCCATAGGTTTTTCGCGCACAAACTATAGTCGTTACCGCGCTTTCTGAAAAGCATATGCCGGATAACGGGATCGCCTTTGGCCCGTCTAATGACTGCCATGCACTTCCACTCGCATAGTAAATTCGCCTGGGCTGCTCTCGTCTTAAGTTTTCTTATTTATCCAATTCTGCTGACCCGGTACATCTTCGATAATTCCGCTGCATTCGATGAACCGGAGCATATCGCCGCGGGATACCGTTACTGGCAATGCGCTGATTATGGCATCAATCCTGAGCATCCTCCTCTGCTCAAGTTGGTCGCGGCATTTCCCATCCGACACTGGCAAATCGGTGGGTTTGATTCGCCCTGCGGTACAAAACTGACCAGTAATGAAGAACTGATTGGCGATGGCTATCGCCTCATTAATACTGCGGATGGAATAAAAATACTCAGCAGAGCGCGCCGGGCAACATTCATATTCCCGCTGTTACTTCTGGCGACCGTGTTCTTTTTCACCAAAGACTTATTCGGTCCGCTTGCGGCGGGAATCGCAGCGGTGCTGACATTGTTTGAACCGAATCTAACTGCATTCGGGCCGCTGGTGCTCACCGACGTTGCCGTCACAGCTACCACTTTGCTGGCACTCGCCGTGGGATGGAGTTTCGCACGCAAACCTACGCTCATAAGAACGCTCCTGCTTGGACTCGCGTTAGGCTTGGCGCTTGCGTCAAAGCATTCTGCGGCAGTTGTCCCTTTCATATTGCTGCTGGAGTTTGTCGTAAGCGGTTCGCTACAGCGCCATCGTACGGGTGCCCCGAGTTTCCTGAGGTTGGTCTTCGGCTGGATTGTGGCGTGTGCGCTGGCTGTCGTTGTGCTCTGGGCTACGTACCAGTTTCGTTTCGAAGCTGTTCCCGGCGCTCCCAACAGCGAACAACAAATTGCAAAGGAACTTCAAGCGAATCGCGAGGAAAAGTCGCTTTTCGGACGAGGATTGCTCTTCGTAACCCATCACCATCTGTTGCCCGAGTCCTATATCGCGGGTCTTGTATATGTTCGCACCCACTCGACGCGACCAGCTTATCTTTTTGGCAGAAGGCTTGAGAGTGGAGTCTGGTATTACTTCCCGGTAGCGATCACGATCAAGACGCCGCTGCCGATCCTGCTGTTGGCTTTAGTGTGTGTTTGCAGTAAAGGTATCTGGATTCGCTGGCCACAGCAGGTGATCTGGCTCACCCTGCCAGCAGGCATCTTTTTAGCTGCCGCAATGGCCACAAAAATGAATATCGGCATAAGACACATCTTGCCGATCTATCCGCTTTTGATCATTCTGGCCTCAGCTGCGGCAGCATATTGGGCCCCGCGTTCTCGTGCGACTGCTGTTGCCTGTGCCGCGCTGCTTGCTTTCCAGGCAGTCTCCTATGCGCGCAGCTTCCCGAACGAAGTCACATATGCCAATGAGCTGTGGGGCGGCCCGCGACAACTGCATCGGTATCTAGGGGATTCGAACGTGGATGTCGGGCAGTCTCTTTACCGCGTTCGCGAATATATCCAGGCGCACCACATCGGCAATTGCTGGATCGCCTGGTTCGGCATGCAGAAGCCTGAACTAGCGAATTTGCCCTGCAAGCCCCTGCCTACGGCAGCATTTCTCGAAGCAACGGACACGCAGTTGCCGCCCGTCGCTGGCGATAGTTTCTCGGGCGATGTATTCGTCAGCGCCACTCTCACGGACTACGATGTCTTTCCGTACCGCGCTTTCGCAGAGTTGAAGCCGTTCGATACCATCGACGGCAGCGTTCTCGTGTATCGGGGCGATTTTGTCATGCCGCAACTCGCAGCGGAGCGTCGTGTCGCAAGGGCGTGGTGGCTCTTGAATCACGCTCAGCCGGCAGAGGCCATTGTCGAGTTGCGGGCAGCCGAGGGACACGCTGCAAGTCCGGGCATGGTGCATTCATTCCTGGGTTGGGCTCTTCAATGGGACGGCCAAACTCAAGAAGCTCTTCTCGAGTACGAACAAGCCGCTCAGGATTTCCAGGGTCCAGCGAACAAGGAGGCGCGGAACTCAGCCTTAAGAGCAGCCGAAGAACTCAGAAAACAGCTCGGTAAGTAACTGGAGTCTACGGAATGTCCCCGGGCTTGTAGTTGTAATAAAAGCGGAAGCGCAGACCGAGATATGCCCCGTGGAACTCCCCCGGCAGAGGTGGAAATGGATTCGATGCCGTGATTCCGCCCCAGGCACCACGATCCAGGGCCACATCACCTGACGTTGAGTCCAGTCGCATTCCGGCTACCGTGCCATTCTTCATGATGGCGAATTCGATCGCTACCACCCCTTTTTTAAACAGCGGCGAACGGGCTGATTCAGGAATCAGGTTGTACCAGTTCATGCGTACGGTTTCGACCACACGAGCCAGGTAGGGCCCGAAGTCCACACCCTGGGTATCGGTGAGGATCTCCATATTGCTGCGGATATTGCCGCCGCCGCGAAGTCCCATACCCATGTCGCCGCCACCTGCACTAAGACCGCCGGCGCGACTGGCAGCCGCTTGTCGTGCCAACTGTTCAGTCGAGCTGCCGTGCGAGAGCGCGGCAGCAAACGGGTTCGGCGCGGAAGAATTTTGCTGTGGTGGCAAACCCTCCAGTTGCGCCGTCTGATTGCCCTGGCTCTTTGACGGCTGTTGCTGCTGCGGAGGCGCCTGGTTCTGCTGTTGAGCTTGTTGTTGGGGGGACATCGGCGCCTGTGCTGGCGAAGGCTGTTGCGGCGTCTCGGGACCACGTGGCCCCGCACGGTGCGCATCGAGTATCTTCTTCAGTTGATCGCGATCGAGCGTTGGATTCTTTGAAGTCGCAATCCGGTCTTTATCGGATAGAACGTCTGTTTTGGGACGTTGCGTAAGCTTCTGCTCATCGGGAGGCAACGCCAGGAAAGTGGTGTCTTTCTGACGCATTAAATCTTCCGCACTCAGCAGGGCGACACGCCGGCCAGGGAAAATTCGCTGCGTGTTTACTAGAAAGAGAATGATTGCAAGGTGAACAACGACAGAAATCCAGAAGGCCTCGCGCACGCGTGAGCGCGACAGATCATCCTGCAACTGAACCAGCAGCGAAGGTGCGTCCAGTTCGACGTAAGTCTCGAAAGAATCGGGCTCAAGCCCGGAATCATCCTGTGTCATTCGAGACGGCGGAATTTCCGTGATGGCCATCAGAAATGCTTAATTAGACGCGCGAGAATCCCCGGTGAGCTACCAAATTCCGTCGAGCCGCTCTGAACGTCTTTCTGCTATTGTCTCATCTTCCGAACGGCCTGACACCCTTCACCAGACGAGCTATTGCCCTGAAAGATTACGCCTTTGCGGGTTGTACAAACCCGGGCTAGTAGTAAAAGTGACGGGCTTATAAAAAGCCGTTTCCGATCAGTGTTTTAGCGCCACCGCTTACGGAAACACTGTGCGCCTTGGGTTTGCTTCTGCTTTACTATCCCACTACACTGAAAAAAGACTTGATCGAGGAACTCTGAGTGTCTGAACCGGTCTTCAAGCGCATCCTTCTAAAATTGTCTGGTGAGGCCCTGGCGGCAAACCAGGGATTTGGCGTCGATCCCGACCGAATTCGAGAGGTCGCAGCAGAACTAGCTGACGTTTACAGCCTCGGCACACAGATCGCAATCGTTGTAGGTGGTGGCAATTTCTTTCGCGGCGTAGCTGTGCAGGCGAAGAACATGGACCGCGTTTCCGCCGACCACATGGGCATGCTGGCGACCGTCATCAATGCCCTCGCTCTTCAGGACGCGCTGGAAAAAGAGGGAGTTCACACACGCGTCCAGTCTGCGATCGAAATGAACCAGGTGGCTGAGCCATTCATCCGTCGGCGGGCTATTCGCCACCTGGAAAAAGGGCGCGTGGTGATTTTCGCCGGCGGTACCGGCAATCCTTATTTCTCTACTGATACGGCTGCATCCCTACGAGCGATGGAGATTAAGGCTGATGCGATCCTGAAAGCTACCAAGGTGAACGGCGTCTACGACGCTGACCCCATGCTGGTAAAAGACGCCAAGATGTTCGAGTCCATCAGCTATCTCGATGTTTTGAGCAAGGGCTTGAAGGTAATGGATGCCACCGCGATCAGCCTGTGCCGCGATAACAATCTTCCCATCATCATCTTCAATCTCAACAACCACGGGAACATACGGCGGGTCGTACTGGGCGAGAAGGTGGGCTCACTGGTGAGCGCTTAAGAAGGAACTGAGCGGACAAAACCATCAGAGCGTTTTTCGTCTCAGTCATCTGCGACCTGTGCGGTGAAAATGTGCCTTAACATCGCCGACGATTTATAATCCCCCGTTTGCATTTCATTGATACTGGAGTCTATATGGCGCAATCGACCATGGCTGCCGTTGCCGCACTGAAAGACACGTATGGACAATTAAAGTCCCGCATGGAAAAGGCAGTTGAGGATTTTCGTCGTGAAATGGCGGGTGTGCGCACGGGCCGTGCGTCGGTACACATGCTAGACAATGTCCAGATCGAGTACTACGGCTCCATGATGCCCTTGAACCAGGTCGCTCAGGTACATGCCCCGGAAGCGCAGTTGATCACCGTCCAGCCTTTCGACCCAACATCTCTACCTGGAATTGAAAAAGCGATTCGCAGCTCGGAGCTGGGCTTGAACCCGATGAATGACGGCAAGATCATTCGCGTGCCGGTCCCGCCGCTTACCGAAGAACGTCGCAAAGACATGGTGAAGCACCTCCATCGCTTGCTCGAAGACCATCGCACTGCGGTGCGCAATGTCCGCCGTGACGGCAATGAAGCCATCAAGAAAGCACTGAAAGATAAAAAGATCACCGAGGACGAGGAGCGGCGCTCGTTGGAAGAGATTCAGAAGCTCACCGACGACGAGATCAAGAAGATGGAAGAAATGAGCAAGGTCAAAGAAAAGGAAGTGCTTGAGCTGAAGTAGGTTCCAAGAAAAGACAACATTTGAGAGCGGCCGCTCTTTGTGTCTAGACGTTAGAAATCGCATGTCACGGCCGGAGTAGAGGGTTGTCTTAACCCTTTACACCTGAATCAGTACCTCCGAAGATGCGCATTAGGCGGTTCTCCGGGTGGCGCACATCAACCCAGAGTTCCTACAATAGAAGGATGCTACGGCAACGTTTTATCATGTGCCTTTGCCTTCTTCTACTTACGTCGGCGATCTCTGTGATGTCCGATACCGCGGCATTCGATCTCGCGGGTCCGCAGCTTGATATTAAAGTCACGCGAAACGGGAAGACTCTCCCGATTGCGGCAGTTCCGAATCTGCAACCTGGAGACAGGATCTGGATTCATCCGGATTTTCCCGACGAGCAATCGGTCCATTACCAGATGGTTGTAGCGTTTCTGCGCGGGTCTACCAACCCACCGCCAGAAAACTGGTTCACGCGCGTGGAAGCTTGGGACAAACACGTCAGGGACGAGGGAGTGGTTATTACCGTCCCTGACGATGCACAACAGGCGCTGCTGTTTCTTGCTCCGCAGACCAGCGGAGGCTTTGGTGTCCTGCGCGGCGCGGTTCGCGGCAAGCCAGGCGCATTCGTACGTGCCTCGCAGGATCTGAATCGGGCAAGCCTTGACCGCACGCGCCTCGACTTCTATCTCGCTGCCGTGAAGCAGACCAACGACACTAATCCCGAGAAGCTGAAGTCGCGCTCGACACTGCTGGCACGCAGCTTGAACGTTAAACTCGACAATGAGTGCTTCGACAAACCCAGCGAACAGCAGGCGCCCTGCCTGGTGCAGAACACGGACCAACTCGTGCTTGACGATGGCCACAGCCAGTCCATGGTTGCGGCATTGACCTCAGGTCCAAACGCGGATCTGATTGGGCAGGTCAGCACGACGAAGATCGCGGGCGGCGGCGAGTATAGCCCGTATGTGGGATCCATCGTGGATATGGTGCGCGTGATGGAATCATTTCATTCGCCGCAATATCAGTACATCCCCGCGCTCGCAGTGCCTAAGGGTGAGCAGCTCAATCTGCGGCTGAACAATCCGCCATCGTTTCGCAAACCTCAATCTGTGCTGGTCGTCGGACTGCCGCCTATCGAGGCCGCACAATTGCCTCCACTGCGTGCTGTCGATCCCGACGAGGTGCTGTGTTTGCAGAAGCCGCAGCTGGTCTTGCCCGCTGATGGCGCACCGCTCGTGTTCTCAACTTCGTTCGCGCGCGACACGGTTCTGCACGTGGAAGATAAGTCGGGGCATAAAGTGGATCTGCCGCTGAAAGCCGATGCTGCGGAGGGCGGTTTCCGGCTCGATGCGCGTGCCTTATCGAGCGCGAATCTGGACTTCGAAGTAACAGGCAGTGTGCGCGGATTCTGGGGGTTCAAGCCTTTCACTGGCCCCGCTTATCACCTGTTTAGTTCCCGCGCCGCCAACTGGGAGCTTACTGGCAGCGATAGCTCGTCGCTTATCGTCGGTCGCGAAGACACGATACATCTCAAGTCTCCGGCTGCATCCTGTGTGGAAGCCGTCACATTTCAAGATAGGACCGGGAAAAGCTCGAAAGCAGATTGGAAGCTGGTCAAACCGAACGAGCTTGAAATCAAACTGCCGTTGCAAAATGTCCAGCCGGGGTCGGTGAAGATCAGCATGAAACAGTATGGTCTGAGCGCGAACGATGAGCTTTCGTTGCGCGCTTATTCTGAGGTAGGCCATCTGGATCATTTCGAGTTGAATGCCGGCGATCAGCAGGGAGAGCTCAGCGGTACGCGGCTCGATGAAGTCGCAAGCCTCGATTTGCAGGGATTGCATTTCGTTCCCGCTCAACTGTCGCGCGTCAATCAGCGTGATGACCTGCAGTTGGTCGCGTCGAATGCTGCAGCGGCTGCCGCGCTACGGCCGAACGAGACACTGATGGCGAAAGTGGAACTGAAGGACGGACGTGTCCTGTCGCTGCAGACAACCGTGAAGGCACATCGGCCCAAAGTCACGCTGGTCAGCAAGAATGTCGATACCGGAGGTGCCGACCCGTCAGTCCGCATGAAGCTGACCAATCAAGACGATCTTCCTTTGAATGGTCGCCTGACCTTTCTGGTGAAGACCGATGTCCCGGCCGATTTTCCGCGCGACGAGAAGATTGAAGTCGCAGGACCAGACCAGTCTTTTCACACCAATCTGTCTGTCGCAGATGGCTCGCTCGTGTTGCAGGACGCCCAGACCGTGCTCGCCTCGCTCGATCCGCTGAAAGCGTTTGGCTCGTCAGCGTTCGGTCCCTTACGATTTCGTCCGATCAGTGCGGAAGGAGTGAAAGGGGAATGGCAGCCTCTGGTGACATTAGTCCGCGTACCGGCTTTCAAAGACGTCCACTGTCCCGATACGCCGGATCGGCAATGCTCGCTGACTGGAACAAGTCTCTTCCTGCTGGACTCCCTCGCGTCGAATGCTCAATTCACGCCCAATGTGGCGGTGCCCGTGGGATATTCGGGAGCTACGCTGAATGTCCCCCGCCCGAACGGAACGCTACTTTATTTCAAATTGAGGGATGATCCGGCTTCCGTGAACTCAGTAGCATTGCCCGTGCTGCCGGAGTAAGAGAATCGGGCGCTGCTTTGGCTTTTCCCAATGAAAAGCTTAAGAGCGTACCTGCTTGTTTGAAGTGGCGCGGCTTCAGTCGCACCACTTCAAACGCATGTAAATTTCCGGGCTTTAGCCCTAACGACTACATGTGCTTGGGTGAGGTTTTGTCCAGCAAGCCGATCAACGGTTCGGCAGCGGCCGGTGTTCTGACCGCGCCTTCGCGGACAATCTGCCTCGCGTTGAGTTCTTTGCCGTAAATAGCCTTATTGGCGCCCCCATCGGAGCGCAGCGTCGATCCCGCCAGCGAGATTCCCGCGAAAATCCCGCGTGACCGCGACCACGACAGGATTTCTGCTTTCATCACCACGTCGGTTTCTGCCGATGTGTCGCGTCCAACCGGCCCTGCCGCCACTGAGGCATCGGCGCCAAGTTTCACCTTGCTCGACATCACCGAATTCGCGCCGCTTTCATTCATGATGAGCAGCACGAAGTCGGTTGCCTGCCCGCCGATCTGAAAGCCGAAGCTGCCGCCCTCGAGCGCGAACATCGCGGGAGCGCTCCAGCGGCCATTAAAGGCCTTGCCTGAGCGGCATGTGATGACGCCTCTTCCGTAGCTGGCTCCGACTACAAAAGCCGCTTTCTTCACGGAAGGGAAGACCACCACGCACTCTGCCTTATTCAGCAGATCGCGAGGGATTCCCTTATCCGGTGTAGCCAGGATTTCCTTCATGACTGTGTATGACTCATGCAGACGGTCGTCTTCTTTTTCCTGCGCAATAGTTGTGCTGACGAAGCAAACGCATAACGCAGCAATCAAGAACTTCTTCATCGAGTGCTTTCTCCTCTGCTCGTGGCGAGCTTAACAAGTTCTGTTAACAGCAGACGAGCGTGGCGGAATCCTGACGGAAATTGTATCTGTAGCGGCCGGGTTTGTCTCACGTTGTAAGCCCGACTGGGACAATGTGCAGTCCTATGCTCTGAAGCCATCACCCTTCTATAAAGCTGAAAAACTTGCAGGTGACGAGGATGCTATTTCGGCCTCAACTTTTGGAAACAGGGCGTAACCTTTTGCTGGGCGGAACAGTTGAGCTAAGCGAAGGTCCTTTCCGGAGGACCTGATTGCTGCAGGCTCTCTTTATTGGCCTGCTGATCTGGTCGGCACCTGGGCTGTGGTTCATAAGGAAACGTACGGGACCCGGTGGCCCGGGTTACGGCGGTGGAATCGGCGGAGGCGTTTATCACGTCGGCGGTGGCTTTACTGCGCGTCGCGTGCTCTATGTGCCGGTTCCGGAATACTCCGACGAAGCGCGGGAAGCCAAATATCAGAAAATCGTTGTGCTATGGGTGATTATTGGTCCAGATGGGCGAGTACATAATGTTCGTGTGCAGCGTACTCTCGGGCTGGGTCGCGATGAAAAAGCCGTTCAGGTTGTTCGGATGTGGAAGTTCGAACCTGCGAAGAAGCACGGCTGGCCAGTCGCGGTGCAGGTGAATGTTTGGGGTTAATTTCCGGTTGTATGGATTGAGGTGGAATATTGGGACAGTCCGTCCGCCTTCACTCACCATCAAGGCTCTTGTCGTCATCCAACTACCAGTCCAGCGTCGGTAGGAGAGTGGATGATCGAGTCAGTTCCAAGCCAAGCTGCTCCGAAGCGGGGTCGTAGCCACCGGACTGCCTGGATCGTTGCCGTCTGCGTCGCCTTGGCAGTCGTTGTCGCTGGCATTTTGCTCGATCGGGCATGGCCCTTCACCAGAAAGAAGATTATCGCTGCTCTTCACGACGCTACCGGCGGCAAGGTTGAGATTCGGAAGTTCCGTAAGACTTTCTTTCCGCCGGGCGGCATCGCCGAGGATGTAGCCATTCTTCCCGGCGACGGTGCGGCCGCCGGGACCGGGATCAAAATCTCCCGCCTGTCCATCCGTTCAAGCTACGCGAGGCTCTTCGGAAAACACGTTCAGATCGCGCTTGACGGTGCCGAGATGGACCTCTCGAGACCAGGAGTGAACAACGGCTTCAACTTCCATTCAGGTTCGAAAGCGGTAGTAGATCAGGTCACTGTACGTGACTCGGCAATCCAATTCCTGGATGGGAACAAGCCCTTGCGAATTGAAGTGCATCGGCTTGCTTTGCAAAATCCGGGTAATGGGAAAGCGATGACCTTCGACGCGAAGGTGCGCAATCCGGAGCCTCCGGGGGAACTCCACGGGCTTGGCAGGTTGGGGCCGTGGCGCAGCGATGACCCAAGGCAGACTCCGATCCAGGGCATGTACACGCTAGGCCACGCTGACCTAAGCTCCTTCGGCGGTATCAGTGGGATGCTTTCTTCGCAGGGCAGCTTCCAGGGAACGATCGGCCAATTGGAATTGCAGGGCACCACCGACACGCCGGATTTCGAAGTCACGCATAGCGGTCACAAACTGCACCTCGCGGCGGATTACCGTGCGTTTGTGAATGGCTCGACGGGCGACGTTTCGCTGCAGGAGATACATGCGACGTTTGCTCACACCAACTTGAACTCGCAGGGGCAGGTTGCAGGCAAGGGCCGCAAGGTCGCCGACCTGAACTTCGTGAGCAATGACGGGCGGATCGAAGACATTCTGCTGATGTTCATTCGTGCGCCAAAGTCGCCCGTTACCGGCAGCGTTGACTTCCATGCGACTGCGCAACTCCGTTCCCAACACGAACCCTTTTTGAAAGAAGTGGTTTTCATATCCGATTTCAGCATTGCCGACGGACACTTCACCAAGCCCGAGACGCAGTACAAGATGGACGAGTTGAGCCAGCAGGCCCAGGGTGAAAAGAAGACCGAAGACCCGGCCACCGCACTTTCCAATCTGCTTGGCCATGTCGAGCTGAGAAATGGGCTGGCGACATTTTCGAATCTGAGATTCAAGGTGCCCGGCGCGAGCGCTCACCTGCATGGCACTTACGATCTGATCTCAGAAAAAATTGATCTGCATGGCTTGCTGTTGATGGAAGCCGACCTCCCGCACGCAACCTCGGGTATCAAATCCATCCTGCTGAAACCCATCAACGTGTTTCTGAAGAAGAACCGTCACGGTGGAGCGCGGATTCCGATAACCATCGGCGGGACATACGAGCACCCCAACATCAAAACTGACCCAATGTAGCTATTTCACGTCAGCATCACGATCACAATGCATAATGTGGTAGTAGGCTCAAGCCATCCCAAACCACGGGTGGCACGCGTGAATTTCAGGCTGTACTGCGAGGTCGCCTGGAGATAAGCTTGTCCGGCTTCCACCTGTTCTGATTCAGCACGGAGAAGATGATGACGTGGTACCTGTTTCCGAGGGGCGCAAATTGGCCACTGAACTGGATAGACTCGGTGTCGCGGTCACTATGAAGACGTACCCCGGCGTAGGTCACTACCCGACTGGACAAAAACAAAGCGAACTAGCCGACGAGACGGTCCTGTTTTTCAAGAACAACCTGGCGCGCACGACTCGGTGACTCTAGTGAAGTTGCCCTCAAATCGTCTGTTAGCCGAATTTCGGCAATCATTTTGGTACGATGACAATACCGCCCGGATTCCATCCTGTGGGAATGCCAGAGTTCTCCGTGATTCCAGATATCGGTGAGAGCGCACCTGTCTGTGGATCGATGCGGTAGGAGGCGACGTGGCCCGGATTGTCGCGAGCGACGACAAGAATGTTTCCGGCTGGCGACACTGCCAAGGCCACAGGGTCCTGGTTATCGGCAAACGGAGAACCCATCATCGGAGCAATTTTTCCAGTTTGCGGATCGAATGAATATCCCAGAATGGCGATGTCGTAAACGCTATTATTAGCACGCCAGTAAGGGTCGTTTTGGTAGACAAAGCGTCCATTTGGGGCTATGTCCAAGCTAAAACCCCAATATGCGCTTACCACCTCGGAACCGTTTGCTTCGAGAGCATCGGAAGTCATGATATTGAAGACCATCAGTTTCTCCCCCCCAGCGCCGCTGACTAGGAGGTACTTGTCGTTCGGATGTACCGTCATCGCTCCGTTTGGGAATCCGCATGCGTCGTTTCGAGCAGGCTTAGGGCGCCAGTTGTATCAACGGCAAAAACATCGATAGCGTCGTTTCCTGCTGCAAACAAGAGCCTTCCGGAATGACTGAGAACTAAAACTCCTCCCCCTGAATTTGCAGCAAAAGGTGATTCCTGAATCGGTTGAAGATCCCCTGTTTCAGCGTTTATTTGAAAGACCTCGACCTGATTTGAGCTTCCCGCTCCTACATAGAGGAACTGCCCCGAAGGAGAAATCGTGATTTTACCTGGCGATGCTCCTGTAGTGAGCAGGTGGATAGCATTACCCGCAGATTTCATTCCCCCGTTTCCGTCAAGCAGAAACCTCGAAATTGTTCCATCCTGGAAATTCGAAACAAACAGCAGACGATGGTCGGGGGTAACGACAGGGTGTGTCGGCAAGGCGCCAGTAGGAGCAGTTGCTACGAGAGTGAGGCCACCAGTAGACTCGTCCAGCAGGAAAGATGTCACGGTATTGTCATTAATGTTAGCCGTATAACCCACCGCAGTGGGCCTTGCAACCGGTGGGTTATGACCAGAGCCTCCTCCGCATCCGAAGAAGATGAGCGTGAGAGAGAGCAACGTCTGGAATCGCACAATCATAGTTTTCCCCGCAAACGAAGGAGTGCTTTTCCTGTACACAAGCACTCCCTCAGCAACATAATTGCCCGTGGTCGGGCTGACATACACTTTCAATCGACAACGCAATCCGATATTCGCTTTTATATCGCTTCGCACAAGCAGGTTTCCGAATTCCAGACCCAACCGCGACTACAAGTCTGACGCTGGCACGGCGCATCGTTGCCAGTCAGTTCGATCGGCGGCCGCGACAGCCGACGACGTACCGCCGGCCCCAACATTGTTGATTACCGCCGCGTATGAGCCAGTGTACTGGCCTGTGAGAAATGACGGCGTGTTGATTGTCACAGAAGAGCCATTCGGTGCGACGGATGCGGCAGTCACGGCCCCTATCCTTGTACCAGTCGTTTTATAGACATCGGACAGTGGGCATTCCGTAAGCGGTGCTAACGACCGGGTCACCTGCAAAGGTTATCGTCGCGGGTGCTGCATGCACGTCAAAGGTGGTGGGGGATGTACTCCAATAGGGTTGCTGGTTGCAGGTAAGCGGAACAATGAGACCGGTACCCGTCGTCACGTAGACCGTTTGGCCAACCACAGAAATTCCGCAGCGGGCGGACTGATATCGATACACCGACCAATGTGCTGGAAAATACGGATTATCAAATGTGCGGAGGCCTTTACTATCTGTGTTGGCGAGAGGGTAGTGATAATTGAGTGGCCCTGTATAACCCCAGTTAAAGCATTCACCGCAAATTGCATCGGTCGGAACGCCAGGGTCATCATAGGCAACGGTGCCAGCGAGATATTGTGTGTGGACTTTGAAGTTGGATGGGCTCTTGCATGCCACAAGCGAGACAAGGCTGAAAAGAATGGCAATCGAAAAGGCATAAATTTTCGGCATGACTACTTACCTCCGTTCTGTCGAAGACCTAAATTCACCACGACATCATTCGCGGTGGCATCAAGGTCCATAAGGCTGATCGCATCGGTGGTGATGCCAACAGCGTCCATGATCTCCGTCGTGCGCGGACTCGGTTCGTCGGCGCTGAGGAGCTCCGCTGACTTTACCCGGTGTTCGTCTGCTGTCAATTGGTACTTGGGGTTGTATATCTTCTGATCTATGAGCCTCGCGAGGAGGTAGACGCCTTCGGCTGGCGACATTTCTGCCCGAATGCGTGTTTTGCCATCTTTGGCTCTTTTCTGCAGGTCATGTGCGAACAGGTTGGGCACCATTGGTACTAAGCGCATTCGCAGCGAGCGAACTTCAGTGGTATCTGTATATGCGAAGGCTGGCGCTCCCGCGGCCTTCGCAAGGGAATTGAGCGCCACTTCTACTTTGTCGTCAGATACGCCTGGATGGCGTCCATTTCTGTAGTCCACTTCCGCAGCGATCAGACTTGCCCTGAGGTCTGGATTTAATGTGGAGAGTTTCTCCAGAACAATGCTGCCGTTTAACACGTCATCCACCAGTTCTGGAACCGCGGCTGCATCGCCGGCAACAACTCGGGATGCTTTGTCATTTTCCACGGGACCTTCTTCTCTGTGTTCTGTGCCAAGAGCCCCGCAGAAACGAGTCCAACGACGACAATAACGAAAATGCGAATCACTTGTTTAACGCAATACATGAATGCTCCTCCGCTTTGCTTTGGGATCGACCTTGTTTCGCCCAATCAGCACGACACCCCTGAATCGGTATCCCCCGTTAGGCAGGTGAGAAAAGGGCCGAAGGACCTGAACACTTCTACATCGAATTGCGATATACCGATCAGATTCGAAGAGAATTTCCAACTTTCGTAATTGTTATTTCAATAGGGGAAATCCACGGAATGCTTCACCGGGTGAATTGCTTTAAGAAATAGAATCTAAAGAGGAGTCACTTGATGACTAGAGGGGGCGAACCTCGACCGGCGCAAGCATACATTCTACGCCTAGAATACACAGGGCAAGAAAATCCGCTGTTACTTCCGAACAAAAGGTACCGAAATGAAAACGCACAAACTTACTTCACATCAGCCTCGCGATCGCCCTCGTAGTGCATGATGTGGTAATAGGCTTCCCATCCATCCCACACAACCGGTGGGGCGATGTGAGTGAGCGGATCATCGAGATATTTCGCCAACGTCTGCACAATTTCGCGTGTCCGATAGATGCCGGTCAGCCAGTCTCCGCGATACCAGTTCTTCCACTTGCCGTACTCCGCCGCAGACTCGGTGCGTTGAATTTCATCGAAGGCCGCCAGTGCCTGCGCGATCTCCTGTCTTGCTTGCGCCTTCTTGCCCTCCTGTGCATCATGTATGCCTCTCGCTACCAGGTAAAGAATGCGATTGCTCTCGCGGTTGATGCTGATCATAGCCAGCACTTCCGAATCGTAAAACGGCCGCCGACCAGCCGGAATCAGCGGCTCAATCGCAAGCGCCTTTTTCCACACTGCATCCCAGCGGGGCTGTGCATCTCCGCATTGCTGGATGTCGCGCTTGATCGCCTCCGGCAACCATTCCTGCGCGCTCGGTGGATTGGGACCATACGCGTATCGCAGAAAACGTGCAGCCTCCCACTTCGGTGCCTGGCTGGGAAGCGCATAAATAGGAGAGTCGATCATGTAGGTGAGAATCATGCGGCGCGCTTCCGTGTGATAAAGCTGGTCGCCGAATTCGTGAATCGGTTCGCCAAAGTGCGCCGGCGCCGCGAAATACTCTCTATACAGGTCAGTAACTTTCGCAGCCGCCTGCTTGCCGAATTCTTCGTTCGTCCATTTTTGGTAGAAGGTCCCGGCCGGATCGGCACGGATTCCGTCGGAGGACGCAGTGGTAGGGAGTCCACTCCACACCGCATCCATCACTGCGCGGATCGACATCGTGACCGGACGAATGTCGCTCGTATTTACGAGATAGTATTGCGTTGCACCGGCCTTGATGTAGCGGCCGATCTCCGACAGGCTGCGCTCAATCGGGACCATCTCCGTCAGTTGATTGGCGCGACCATTCATCATCGCAACATGGTCGTACGCACCTTGCCCCGTTGTGACTTCGCCGTGGTCCTGCAACCAACCGTATCCGTCGTCTGCCCATACCGTCGTGACCTCCGGCGGAATTTTCAAATTCCCCTGCTGAACCAATCGTGCGCCTTCCTGCCAGAGATTGGTTACAAACTTCGCATTCGGACGAACCGCCCGCACGATGCTGATCTGATCCGCTATCGCTTTGCTGATCAGTTGCCCCAAGGCTTTGTTGTTGTCGCGAACGCTCGGGTCCATTGAAGCGTACGTTACGTCGGACAACCCTCGCAGCCCGACAGACCACAGCACCTCCTGATTGGGCAAGTACGAATTGACGGCGTCTTTCCAGGCACGCTCGAGAATTTCTGGATGCTCTGTGTAGTTGTAAGGCACATCTCTAGGCCATCGTGCGACATTTAACCCGAGTGGAATCGCATGATGCTGGGTCACAATGAGGCCGCGGGTCGCAGCCAACTTTACTTGCGGATCGTCAGGGAAGATCCACGTGCCGGGCGCGATCATGTTGCCTTTCAGTCGCAGCGTGGTTTCGTAGATCTTGTTCCAGACCGCAAGCGAGATGCCGGTCTTATCTTTTGCTTCTCCGGGAGCCCAGCCAGTAAGCAAATCTTCGTCGTTGATAAAGAATCCGCGGTACTTGAATACCGGAGCAGGGAAGGTTCTGTTCAGCGGCAAAGGAATTTGTATCGAGGTCCGACGGGTGGGTTGGCGGTCGGTCCAATAATAAAGGGGATCGATGCCGAGGAACTCCTGGGAGAATTCGTAAACCGCATACATGGTCCCGCGAATGTCAGGTCCGCTTAGCACGATGATCTTTGGCGTGGCGGTGCCTTCACGAACAACCATCGAGAATGACTCCGGCATGCTTATACTGGCCGTCCGCATCGCCTCCGGTAGTTCCGCCTGTGTGCCGACTAGAATCGTTGTTCCTGTTGCTCCCTCGCGCTGAGTGAGCACCTTCGGCTTCCTGCCCGTGACCGTCTGAAAATCCGCTGCCAAATCTTCGATAGCATGGCGAATCGGCTCTGGAGCATCCGCGCTCTCAACAATCGATACAGAGCCGTCAACCGTCAACAGTCGTCTGGCCCCTGGTTTTGAAGGCACTTCGGCGTTACCGGGAGCCTGAGGAGCAGCCATGGCCGAGAACGACGTGATTGTGATCACAAGAACTAGCCGCAGAAGTGTGGACAAAGTGCAGCCTGCGGACTCAGGTACCGGCGTCGTAAAACTCCACATCTGCGTGCTCCTTGGAGACGGACGGACTGTGTGGTGGTCCGAAAGCGATCCAATCCAGGAGAGGGATTCTAGTCCGCCCTTGCTCACACACGAAACAAAAGAATCGATTGAGTACAGCACTCATTTACTGCAGAGCGTTCAGCATCGCACCGAAGGCCGGCTTCTTCTGATAATCGCGATCCCATGGGAGCGCCCAGCCGTAACCGGCGAAGGTTTCTGGAATCCAGGAGTACTTGTCGGTGATGCCCCATGTCTGAATCATTTTGCACGCGGGTTGGTGAACGCAAGCGGCCACAACTTCTCCGTAAAGTTTCGCTTGGGCGGCGAGGCTGGCGGCATCATCGGAATGCAGCCTAATATCCAGTTCGGTGATGTGAATCTCCAGCCCCAGATCTGCGATGCGTTTCATGTTGGCTTCGAGAGACTGCAGGTTCTCCGGCGTGTCGGCATTCAGGGTTATGTGCATCTGCAGCCCGATGCCGGAGATAGGCACACCGCGAGCTTTGAAATCGCGGGCCATTGCATAGATCGCATTGGACTTCTTATTGATCGGCTCGGCACCGTAGTCGTTGTAAAAAAGCTTTGCCTGGGGATTCGCCGCGTGTGCCCATTGAAACGCCTGTTCGATGTACTTTGTCCCCTGCCCGGCATAGCCGATGCCCGGCTGGTTGTACCAGATGGTGTCGCGCAGCGTCCCATCGTCATTGAAGGCCTCGTTCACTACATCGTAGGCGAATACGCGCGTGCCGAAATGCGTAACGACCGTCCGAATGTGGTCCTCGAGAATGGAGTTGAGCTGCATGGGGTCGAAGTTGCTCTGCGTCACCCACTCCGGATTCTGCCTGTGCCACACGAGTGTGTGGCCACGCACCTTCATTCCGTGTTCCTCTGCGAAACTGATCAGGCGCTCGGCAGGAGCAAAGTCGTATGGGTGCTGATCCGTATTTGGGCGCGGATGGACCGGCCCGAACTTCATGGCGTTTTCCGGCTCTACACCCGCAAACTCCGTCGCCAACACCTTTGCATATTCCGGCTCATCGAGGTGCGCCGGGTTCACTGCGGTGCTGATCAGAATCTGGTGTGGGGCCGCGGCAGCTTTTAGAGTCGACATGCGTGGTGGAGCCGATGCTGCTCGAGCTTGGTTGGAGGGATGTCGAGCGTGTCCGCACGCGGTTAGCAACACAACTCCTGCAGACGCAATCACGAGGGTGGTCGTATTTATGCGAAGGATGTTCATTAGTTTTTCCGAAGCACAGCATTGTACGAGAGCTGCCGGATTCCATCCATCAGGTATTAGTCCGGTGAGGAACGAATGATGATGCTTTGCTAACACTCCGGCAAATGGCAAGTCTAAGGACCTGGAGGCTAGGGGCCTTGAATCTGCGGGAAGTGCTGCGCCAGACAGTCAGTTCGATAGCCGCTCATAAGATGCGCAGCTTTCTCACCATGTTCGGCATTATCTGGGGCATCACTTCGGTCATTCTGTTGGTCGGACTCGGCAAGGGCTTCGATAAGGATCAGAAAGAAAGACTGAAAACCATCGGGGTGGACCTGGCGATCATCTGGGGTGGCCGTACCAGCGCGCAGGCTGGCGGATACGCAGCGGGGCGCCCGATTCATCTGTCCGTCGACGACGCCAGAATCATCAAGGAGCAGGCATTCCTGATCAAGACTGTCAGCCCAGAACTTCGCTGGCCCGTCTCCGAAGTCAGCCGCTACAACGCTGCCTCGCGTCCCGTACGTGGCGTCTGGCCCGAGTATCAGCGATTCCGATCCTTGAAAGTCGAGGAAGGCCGTCTGATGAACGAGGACGATGAGGCCGAATCTCATCGGGTTGTAGTGCTGGGCATTGAGGCGCGGAATCAGCTCTTTCCCGGCCAGCCCGCTATTGGCGAAATACTGAGCATGCAAGGCGTTCCTTACACAGTCATTGGTGTCCTCGAAAAGAAAAAACAGAACGGAAGCTACGGCAGCGGTCCTGATAACACGCAACTCTTCGTTCCATACGCTTCGATGGCGCGGGACTTTCCTCCGCCGGAAAAGCCGGGCGTGTTCAAAGGCTGGATCAATAATCTAGTCGTCGAGGTCGCCGATCCCAACCAGCACGAAGCGGCGATGAAGCAGATCTACGAGATTCTCGGACGCCAGCACCACTTCGAGCCCACCGATAAAGATGCCCTGTTCATCTGGGACACGCTGGACGGCGCCGAACTTGTCGAACATATTTTCAGCATCATGACCGTGTTCTTTGGAGCCGTGTCTCTGATGACCCTTTCCCTTGGGGGTATCGGCGTCATGAACATCATGCTGGTTGCGGTGACTGAACGTACGCGCGAGATCGGCGTGCGCAAATCGCTGGGCGCTACTGCAACCGATATCCGCAATCAGTTCTTTGCCGAGTCGGTAGCCCTGATGATCATCAGCGGAACCATCGGCATGGCGATAGGCCTGGGCCTGTGTATCGGCGTGAATGAATTGCCGCTGCCCGACATTGTTCCGCACCCGATCGTCTCGCCTTCCGCAATTTTGGCCTCGCTGCTCACGCTCGGTCTCATCACGGTCGGCGCAGGTATGTATCCGGCGCAGCGTGCTGCCACGCTAAGCCCTATTGAATGCCTGAGACAGGAGTAGCCATGTACCTGCGAGAACTCATTCTGCAAAGCTGGGCTGCCCTGCAACGCAACCGCCTCCGTTCGGTGCTCACAATGATGGGCATCGTCTGGGGTCTGACCACGGTGGTGTTGTTGCTCGGCTATGGCGAGAGCGTCACGAAGGGAATCGTGAATGCGTTCATGGGCATCGGCAACAACGTAATCATGATCTGGCAGGGACAGACCAGCTTGCAGGCGGGCGGCCAGCGCGCGGGCAAACTGATCAAGTTCAAGTACGAAGATATCCAGGCGATTCGCGACGAGGCGCCGCTGGTGCGCGCCGTAAGCGCCGAATGGGATGACGATTTCCCATACAAGTACGGCGATAAAGTACGCTCCATGTCGACGAAGGCAATCCAGTATCCGTACCGCGACATGCGCAAGTTGATCATCGCCGAAGGCCGGTACTTCGAAGAGAGCGATTTCACCGAGCATCGTCACGTGCTGATCTTCGGGCCTAATGCGGCGAAGGAAGTGTTCGGAACGCGTGATCCCGTCGGCGATCATGTGACCATCAACGGCGAAAGCTGGGAAGTCATCGGCCTGCTGGCGCTCAAAATTCAGGACTCCTCGAACAATGGGCCCGACAACTGGAATGTCTTCATGCCGTTCGAGAGCATGCGCGACATCAACGATAAGCGTGACCCGACTATGATTGTCTTCCAGCCAGTCACCGCACTCGAGCACAAAGCGGCGCTTGAGCAGGTACGCACAGTTCTGGCACGCAGGCATAACTTCGATCCCAAGGACGATAAGGCCACTCCAGAATGGGACACGGTCGATAATGAGAAAGAGCTGGATCAGTTCTCAATTGCGTTGAAGCTGATTCTCGGTCTCATCGGGGCACTCACGCTCGGGGTCGGAGGTGTTGGTGTGATGAACATCATGCTGGTAAGCGTGACCGAGCGCACGAAGGAAGTCGGACTGCGGAAAGCCCTGGGTGCTCGCAAGCGCGACATTGCATTTCAATTTCTGATCGAGGCGTTGGTGCTGACATTTGTCGCCGGCGCAATCGGGATGCTGGTCTCAGTGTGTCTGGCTCATCTGATCCCACCCATGCCGCTGTATTCCGAGCTGTACAAGACCGCAAATCATGAAGGCGATATCTTCCTGAATACCTCGGCGAACGTAATGGCGATTGCGTTCGTCATCCTGGCGACCATTGGCGTGATGTCGGGCATGTGGCCAGCCCTTAAAGCCGCCAACATGGAACCCGTGGAGGCGTTGCGCTACGAGTAGTGGCGGCGCACTTTCCTTGGTCCCTTCAATCTGTACTACCGATTCAACCAGATATGCAGGCCAACGCAAACTATCAGCGTGACCATTACCCAGTAGTGCCATGCCCGCAGCGATGCCCGTTTGCTGCCAGGCGCCTGCAAATACAGCCCAAGTACAACCTGTGCCAACATCAGAAACCAGGCGGCGGTTGCAAGCCAGAGTCCCGCCAGACTGGTTGCGGCGATGTGGCCGGGCTTCATGGCAATCCATCCATGAATGGTTCCGAGGGCCAGCACAAGATAGCCAATCCAGTAATGTGGCCACATCCGCCGGATGTAAGGCCGTGTGAACGTGGCTACCCCCAGCCATGTGCTGAGCGCCGTGCGCCGCAAAAGGTAGGGAAGTACAGCCTCAACTCCCACGAGCAACGCTCCTATCCAGCCAGCGGAACTGCTGGCGAAATATCCCGAGAGCATCAACGCACTTCAACGTAGCCGGTGAGAATCGCAATCTGTTCAGCGTTTAGCTGGCGATCTGCACCGACTGTGCCCGTCACATGTACAACGGCAGTGGGACGAAGGTCCGAGGGTTGTCCCATCACGAACTTAGTTGAGGTATCTGAACGAATGGTGAGCGGCGTCGAGGTACGCAAATATACGCGCTCGCTCTGTTTTTCCAGCAGACGAGCCGAAAATGTTGCGCTGCCAGTGGCCTTTTCCACTTGAACAACCACCTTTGTTTTGGTCCCCGGAGCTGTTTGGGAGAATTGTTGCGACGTTGAGGCTGCGGCACCGGAGCTCATTTCGCGATCCCGTTGAGCGGCGACGAGAACCACGACGATCATTGCTATAAGAAGTGTCAGGATCAGCGCGATCCACACGCGACCCGCGCGGCGTAAATCCGATACATTTTTCATTTTCAACCTCGAGACCGCGGCATCTGCCAGCAGTCACGAGTGGAGTGTGAAGCCGGTACCTTGGTATAAGGTCAAGTGGATTCTTAAGTTCGATGTAGGTTTGCGGGTTTTCCTGGACACCGGGGCAGTTGGCTCTCGAGTTGCCGGAGCATGCCGCGCAATTCGCGTCGCATGCTCTTCAGCGCCGCGATTTTTTCTTCTATCACACTTAATTTCTCCTGCGTCATTGTCGCCAGGGTTCGGCATTCGCGGGAGTGCGCTCCATTTGAAGGCAATCGCGCAATCTGATGATGAAGTTCTACCATCTGGCGGATTTCACGCAGTGTGAACCCAAGCATTTGCGATTGTCTGATGAAGATCAGGCGCTCCAGGTCAGCGGATTCGTAGCAGCGATAACCGGAAGAAGTTCGTTGTGGCTCACGCAGCACCTGTTTGCGTTCGTAGAAGCGAATCGTCTGGATGTTCAGCCCTGCACGTTTCGATAGCTCACCGATGCGCATGCGACATTATGAACCTTATACCAAGGTGTAGGGTCCAGATTGCAGCGAAATGGCATAGTGGTGGTGGCCCAGGTTCGCCCCTCCATTGGGCTAACCTGGGTTCAGGAAAATCCGGGGGTGTTGACCCCACCTCAATCGCACCAAATGCCGAGGGTGCCCCATCTCGCCCGCTTTCGGCGAGGTGGGCCGTAGGACCGTTCCGGGAGAAGGATTATCGGCCATCGCACCGTGTCAAGCCCTTCAACCCCGCACTTTTGACCACAAGTCACTCCATCGCAAGCAGATATAAATTTCCGCTAAGTGTCCGGTAGATACCCTTCAATTTCTTACAATAAGAATAGAGAGCCATATACATCGACTCTCATCGTTGATAACTCATCTCTTTTCCATATTTTGTGAGTTAAGTCATTTGCTATGCGATAACTGCACGCGGAATTATATACTTGACAAACCTGAAGAAAAAGCGTAACATTTTGTCAGTTTCGAGGCAAGCAAAATGTTCAATATCTCCGAAGCTGAATACCTTCACGATGCAGACAAAGCCCGCGAATTTCTAGAGCGGCTGCGCTGGCCCAATGGTCCGATTTGTCCGCATTGCTCTGCTACGAAGGCATACAAGCTTACGGCGAAGCCCGGAAGCAAGAAGCCAGTTCGTCCGGGTGTCTACAAGTGCGCTGCTTGCGAGAAACAATTCACTGTGACAGTGAACACGATTTTTGAGGATAGCCATATTCCCCTGAACAAATGGCTCATGGCTATTCATCTTCTGTGTGCGTCCAAGAAGGGGATGAGCGCCCATCAACTGCATCGCATGTTGGGCGTGACGTACAAGTCTGCGTGGTTTATGGCTCATCGTATTCGGTACATGATGAGCCAGCCATCATTTAAAAAAAGACTATTCGGAGTAGTTGAAGCCGATGAAACGTATGTCGGAGGACGACGCAGAGGTCAAGGCGTGGGCCGTCCCGATGCGCAGAGCCACAAGCAGCCCGTATTCGCACTTGTGAAGCGCGATGGCTCTGTTCGCTCCTTCCATGTTGAACGCGTGACTGCCGACAATCTGGATAGCATTCTTTGGAAGAACGTGCATCCCTCTGCAACGGTTATGACGGATGGATTCTCTTCCTACGACAACCTAGGTTCCATGTACGTTGCACATGGACGCGTGAATCATGGTGCTGGCGAGTACTCCCGCAAAGAAAAGGGAATGCCGACGATCCACACGAACACCATTGAAGGCGTGTTTAGCATTTTGAAACGCGGATTGACTGGCGTGTATCACCAAGTGGGAAGCCATCACCTACATCGGTATCTCGCCGAATTTGATTTCCGTTACAACTCTCGCAAGATCGCAGATGAGCAGCGCACTTTGCTTGCTCTCAATCAGGCAGAGGGGAAGCGGCTTCAATTGCGTGAATCACGAATCGCCCCTACTGGCGCATAGGTCGGAAGCAAGGCCGGTTGTTTGAAGAGCCGAAGCAGATGACGCGCTGGATGTGGCGGAAGAAATTTCAGAAAAGGTAAAGCCCGCTGGCGGGCGGGCTTCGGATCTTGACCAGAAATCAGCGGTGTCGGACCGTGATAGCGAGAGTGTATCATGGAGGGCCGCAATGCCGAGCGACAAAGAAATCACGTTCACCATCTCCCTTAGCAAGGGTCTAGCTAATCGCAAGAGACTTCCGCTTCAGCATGTCATTAGTGTCTTGAAGGAAATACAAGACGCAGCGCGGGACGCTGGCAAACGGATTCAGAAGGAACGCGGCATTGAGCAGCCGACGGGCGATTTCGGCATTGAGTTGCTTGCTGGTCCGACCGGGCTTGCATTCCAAGAAGGCAGTGTAATCGCCGAAGCCGCTATAACGCGGGACGTGGCAAACGGCATCGATGCATTGCGCTCTGTAATGGAGACAATGAGTCTGCTGGAACGAAAGCGTCCTGCGGCCATCAGGCATGGCGGAGAGACTATCGTGCGACGGCTGGCAACCATCGCGGAAATCCAGAAGACGGACGCAACGGAACTTGAGATCACGCTAAATGCGCCAGGTAAGAAAAAACCAGAGGTCTCTCGTTTCGGTGCAGCGGGAATTGCAACAACCGAAAAGATCAGCGCCGCTGAATCTATGGTTAGCGGAATCACACTTTACGGGCGACTTAGGGAATTGAGAGACCGAAGCAAGAAAGAGTCCGGCGGACGCTCTTTTTGGGGAGAACTGCTCACGGACAATCGTGAGATTTGGCGCGTTCAGTTCAGCAGCAAGGATGAGAAGCACGTCATTCCGCTCTTCAGGAAGCGAGTGGCGATCACTGGAGACGCAACCTATTACCGTGCGAACTACCCAAAAATAAAAGTGAACACCATAGATCGCGACACCGAGCGCGACTACGATGCCGCATTTCAGCGGCTGTATGGTCTCGATAAAGATGTTTATGGAGATGAAGATTTTGGGAATTTGATGGCCGAGATACGCGGAGATGCCTAGTGGCCGGAGTCTATTTTGATAGCACCGTATTTGTTTCGATCTTCAAACCCGAGAAAGACCGGGCTGCTCACGTCCGCGATCTTCTTAAGGAGTTGAAGAAAGATCGCATTCGCATCCACACGTCCATAATTGCAGTGGAAGAGTGCTCCGTTACTTCGTTCAAGCGCGGGCAAATGGCACGCGATTACCACGCGAAGATCAATGAACTAGCAGAAATTCACACTGTTGATCGCGACATCGCAATTAATGCCGCCAAAACTGAGGCGGAAATCTTGATTAAGGTTCCTGCTGCGGAGCAGAACAAGCCATCGCGAAAATGGGATTGTTTTCACATCGCAACCGCAAGATGTCTTGAATGTTCTGTATTGTATTCGTGGGATGCTGGAATGCTGAAACGAAAGCAACAGATAGGCATCACTGGCATTGAGTTTTCTGAGCCGATTGCAAAAAATCCAAGTCTTCGGCTTACAGCGCCAAGAAAAAGGAAAGCTAAGGCTAAAGCTGCAACGGCAGCAGATGGAACCGCAGACCTATTCAAGGAATGACATGGCGAACAAGAAAAAACCAGTTCCCCACATCCCGCTCAAATTTGAGGATGCTGTAACAGCAGCGCTGGAAACAAAACCAGAGCCAAAAAAGAAGCCGAAGCAAGGGCGTCCCAAGAAATAGCCATCGTTACTTGAAACCTAGATGCCTTCGGATATGTGCTCTTAAAGGGCCGAATTCATCTTGTGCTTGTTTCCAGTCTTCTGGCTTAATCGCCATTGCGCCATATCTGGCGTTCCAACTCAATGTTTCCAATGTCCGGTATTCACCGTGAATGGTACGCAGGGTCGCATTGGTCCTTATCAGTGGATGGCGGTCTTTGTGTTTAGTAGGGTGTTCTCCCGACACTGCGAGAACTGAGTCTACATAATGTAAGGCTGCGTAGTAGAGGACTGTAACAGCCCAATCAAGATAGGATGTTCTTGAGACTGTATCGGCGAATGCTTCGTTGAGTTCTGCTTTACTAATATGCTCCGCTTTTGTGGGCAAGCGCTTCCCTCGCGAACAGTACGGTGCCTCTTGGCGAGACTACGTCTCTTAGCGGGCGGCCATCACGTATAACCAACGAAAAAGAAATCTCCATGGCGGGGAAGGAATCGCCAATTTCTATCTCTTTCTCAAATATTCGGCGCTGGGTGGGGTAGTCCTTCTTATCTATGACAACCAACACAGAAATACCGCGCTCGCCCTCTGGCTCAAGAAATACTTGTTCGATCTCGGGAATGCCGATCAGCGTATCCCGAATAGCTGAAGCCGGAGTTACCGGAGCGCAAACAGTAGCCAAATCAAACACTCCCCACGCACGTATGGCCATACAGTCTAACCCGTGTGTCAATATGCACGGCCAATACCACCGTAACTAACTGATTTCCTTAGTAATGTATACGCCAGAGTAGAAATAAAGTTCCGCATCTGGGCAAATCGTTACCAATATACAGTTTTCATAGTGCGGCTGGTCGCAGCTCTATTCAGTGATGCAAGTCACGACCTATTTGAGAATATTTCTTAGGCTGGTGCGCCCGGAGGGACTCGAACCCTCACGCCTTGCGGCAGGGACATGTAAGGGGCTG
>Ga0070738_10000952_pt1 | contig 69276 bp, 55 predicted proteins | sample Coa_R2_2_FD_66446 | JGI IMG/M metagenome (GOLD analysis project Ga0070738, IMG submission 66446) | Surface soil microbial communities from Centralia Pennsylvania, which are recovering from an underground coalmine fire - Coalmine... | ecosystem: Environmental > Terrestrial > Soil > Unclassified ... | reverse complement strand
CCCCGCTTAATGATTCTCCGGAGACGGTGAACCGGGACCCCTATGGCGAAGGCTGGCTCGTAAAGCTCGAACTCACGAACCCGAGCGAAGCCGAAACATTATTGAGCGTTGAAGAGTATAAGAAGCTGATCGGTCAGTAACGGACCGAAGAGAACTTGATGGTGCTGAGAGGTCGCCCTTTCAGCACCTTAGTTTTTTTTTTGGACCCATGGCACATACCGGCGATTCCGTCCTAATCCTTGATTTCGGATCCCAATACACCCAACTAATAGCACGTCGCGTCCGCGAGCTTGGCGTCTACGCCGAAATATTGCCCTGCAATGCTAAGCTGGAGGATATCCGGGCGTTTCATCCGAAGGCGATCATTTTATCGGGCAGTCCATCGAGCGTGTACGCCGCGGATGCGCCGCGCTGCGCGCCGGAAGTCTTCAGCATGGAAAAACCGGTGCTCGGACTTTGTTACGGCCTGCAGCTCATCGCACACGAATTCGGCGGGGAAGTAGACAAAAGCGCTCGTCGCGAATATGGACGCGCGGAGCTAACGATCGAGGATACGAAGTCGAAGCTCTTTAAGGATATTCCGCAACGGTCGACGGTATGGATGTCTCACGGCGATTCGCTAAAGAAGATACCGCCAGGATTCCATATCACCGCAAGCAGTGGTAATGCACCATTGGCGGGTATTGCTAACAAAGATGAATCGATCGTCGCGATACAATTTCATCCCGAGGTCGTGCATACGGCGAACGGCACGCAGATACTTTCGAATTTCCTGTTCGAGATCGCCGGTATAAAAGCGAATTGGAGTCCGGGCGATTTTATCGAGGCGACGGTTGAGGAAATTCGCCAGCGTGTTGGTTCGGAGACGGTCATCTGCGCTCTTTCCGGTGGCGTGGATTCCGCTGTAGCTGCCGTGCTCGTCCACCGTGCGATAGGGAAGCAGCTAAAGTGCATCCATATCGATAACGGCCTCATGCGCCGCGGCGAAAGTGCGGAGGTGGTACACACCTTCGGGGATCATTTCGGCATTGACCTCGATTTTCGCGATGCCTCCGATCTCTTTCTCGATCGCCTGGCCGGCGTTATCGATCCCGAAGAGAAGCGGAAGATCATCGGCAAAGCCTTCATCGATGTTCTCTCCGAAGAGGCGGAGAAATTCCGCGGGGCGAAGTTTCTCGTCCAGGGGACGATCTATCCCGATGTTATAGAATCGTTATCATTCAAAGGCCCGTCGGCAACGATTAAATCGCACCACAATGTTGGCGGCTTGCCGGAGAAAATGCACTTAAAGCTCATCGAACCGCTTCGCGAGCTTTTTAAGGACGAAGTACGCAATGTCGGGCGAGCGCTTGGAATCCCCGAGCACTTTATCGATCGGCATCCATTCCCGGGGCCGGGCCTCGCCATTCGTGTGATCGGGGACATCACCAAGCATAAACTCGAATTACTCCGCTCCGCGGATGCTATCTTCATCGAGGAGCTTCGCAACTGGAAACTCTATCCGGCTACATGGCAAGCATTTGCAGTTGTTTTACCAGTGCAGACGGTGGGTGTAATGGGCGATGAACGGACGTACGAGAATGTCGTTGCGCTTCGTGCCGTCACCAGCGTGGATGGTATGACGGCGGATTGGGCGCGCCTCCCGCATGAATTTCTCGCCCATGTCTCGAACCGGATCGCCAATGAGGTCCGCGGACTGAGCCGGGTAGTCTACGATATTAGCTCAAAACCTCCGGCTACTATCGAATGGGAGTGATTTCGAAGATTAATTGCACTCAGCAATTCTTGACTCAACCGTTAAAAACAAGTATATTTGCAGTGAGAAGAAGAGCGTCTTTCGCCCGATGCCACGGCGGAAGCCACTGCTAAGAGATGCCCTTTGGTCGGTAGGAACTGTCAGCCGAACGATTGGCAGAGCTTTATTAACACGAACAGCCTATGATACGAATTCGAACCCTGCGTTCGTTCGTCGCAATTGCAGCTTTGGGTCTTGTACCCTTAATGACGAGCTGCTCTAACAAAGCGACGGAAGAACAGATGAAAACCCTTCACGACCTTGATCAGCAGCGCGACCAACTCAAGATGGATCTGCAGCATGCCCAGGATAATCTCCGTGACGCCCAAGGCAAGTTGGCGAGCGCCGACCGTGATCTCACCGATTGCCAAAACGATACGCGTGCCGTCCAGGAAGGACTGACTCGCTGGCCAAACGTGTGGGCCGATAGCGCTGACTGGCGCGTAGCTCCGCCTCCGCCACCGGTAGAAGAGAAGCACACGAAAAAAATGAGAAGACACTAAGGAGGAAACAACCATGAAGAACCTATACAAAATGATCCTCTTCGCGGCTGCTTCGCTTCTTATCAGTGCAAGCGTTAGCACGACCGCATTCGCGCAATACCCGCAGGACTTTACTAAAGACCAGGCGGATTCAACGATCAAGTATCGTCAGAATGAAGTTTCTGGCCTTAAGAATGATGTAGCAAAAGCGCAAGCCGATGCACAAAAAACGACCAACGATGCCCAGCAGCGTATGGCCGATAACACAAAGTGCCGCGAAGCCCTCTATGCCATGCTTGGCACGGACCGCAATGGTTTCAACGCGTATCGTGAGCAGTTGGCCCGTGAGGAGTCAGAGCTTGCGCAGCTTCGCCAAATGAGCCCGCAACAGCAATCGGAGGCGAAAGCTCGTGTCGATGCGCTCGAAGCACAGATCCGTGACTTGCGCGGTAATAAGATCGTGCTTATTCCGGATCACATGCGCCGCGTACAGACGCTCTCCTCGAACTTTATTCAGATGAAGCGGGGGATGGTGCCTGCAAACTCGACCTACACCGTAGGTACCTGGCGTAAGGACCGCGATTGCCTTTGGAACATCGCCAAGAAGCCGGATATCTATAACGATCCATTTGCATGGCCAAAGATCTGGCGAGCCAATATGGAGCTCATCCATAACCCGGACATTATTCAACCAGGGTGGCAGCTCACGATCAATAAATCGCCTGTGACCGAGCAGGATAAGGACCTCACCGGCTATCGGCATCGCCGGACGCACTAAATTAAAACCTGGACTGCCAGGAGTAAAAGCGGATTACGCGGACGATCCTATCACTCGTTCGGTAATCCGCTAATTTTTTATGTTGTGAACAGGAGTCATAGCATAGTTTTTTAGATTGTAATATTAGCGTTGGAGTAACCTACATTTTCTTCGTAATCCATCTAATCCACATAATCCAGGTTTAAAAGTGGAAGTAGTCGAGAGAAAAATTAAGCTTTCACCGGGCGACCCGATGAGCATTTTGGGACCGGGAGATCAATATTTACAACTTATCGAACAGAAATTCGATGCCAGCATCGTAGCGCGTGGCGATACCGTCATCGTGCACGGCGCACCGGATGAGGTTACTCAAGTTGAGCGAGTCTTTAAAGAGTTGAGTTTTATCCTTGCAAAGGCTGGTAAGCTTACACTGCACGACGTAACGACGGTGCTGGACCTAATCGAGACCAGTGCGTCCGATAATATTTCGAGAGAAGACCTCGAGTCGGTCATTGTGTTCGCACATCATGATGCTATTCGTGCCAAGACTCCGACACAGCGAGAATATTATCAGGCGGTACGCAAGAATGATATCGTTTTTGCGATCGGCCCCGCAGGTACCGGCAAAACCTATCTTGCAGTTGCAATGGCGGTCTCTGCGCTTAAGAATAGGGAAGTAACCCGTATTGTGCTCGCGCGTCCGGCAGTGGAAGCCGGTGAAAGCCTGGGATTCCTTCCCGGGGATCTTGCGCAAAAAGTCGATCCATATCTCCGACCGTTGTACGATGCATTGCAGGAAATGCTTACGGCCGAAAAAGTAAGGACGTTCGTTGAGCGTGGTACGATCGAAGTGGTGCCATTAGCGTATATGCGCGGTCGCACGCTTAATAATGCGTTCGTCATACTCGATGAGGCACAGAATGCGACCCCGATGCAAATGAAGATGTTTCTGACTCGGTTGGGCAGCGGCTCAAAGGCTATTATTACGGGCGATCAAACGCAGATCGACCTTCCTTCCCGCCAGCAATCCGGTCTGATCCAAATCCAAAAGGTCTTGCATGAGGTGCCGGGGATCGAATTCGTTTATTTCAACAAAACGGATGTTGTGCGTCACAAGCTCGTGAAAGACATCATCGACGCTTACGAAAAATTTCACCAGTTGCCCGGGCATGGCGGTGAAGAGGAGAAGGCAACGGAGAAACAAACTCATAGCTAATAGGACTCAAAGCAAATAAAGCTTTAAGCTAATAAGAGAGCATGGAAATCTACCATTTCGGATTTCTGACCGTGACCTGGATGGACATCGTAGATGTCCTGCTCGTCACGTTTCTCTTTTACCGCCTCTACGTCGCGATGCGTGGGACCATTGCAGCGCAGATATTCCTGGGCCTTCTTCTAGTTATTGCAGGCTCTTTAGTAGCACGAGCAGCCGATATGAAGGCTCTCTCGTGGCTCCTGAAGACGCTTACCGATATTTGGGTCATTGCTCTTATCGTGTTATTCCAGCCGGAGCTGCGCAGGCTCCTGCTCTTTCTCGGCCGTAATCCGGTCGTTAAGTTCTTTATACGCTTCGATGTTAAAGAATACGCCGATATTATCATCGGTGCATTAGAAGAGCTGAAGCAAAAAGGAGAAGGCGCGCTTATCGTTATTATTCGAACGACGGATATTAAGCTCTTCGTCGATACCGGTCTTCCCATTCGGGCCTTGGTCTCGAAAGAGTTACTGGTCTCGATCTTTAACAAGAGAAGTCCGTTGCATGATGGCGCCGTAGTAATTAAGGACCGATACATAGAGGCGGCGCGTTGCACGCTGCCGCTCACGGCGGTCGAACGGATAGGGCCGCGTATGTTAGGAACGCGACATCGGGCTGCGCTGGGTATATCGGAGCAGGCGGACGTGGTGGCACTGGTACTTAGCGAAGAAACAGGACAATTGGCGCTCGCGCAATCGGGCCGCCTTATTATGAACCTGACCCCGGAAGAGATGAAGACGCAGCTTGCCAGTGCGATCACAGGTGTTGCCAGCACCAAGCAAACCAGTGAGGCGCGCCGTGCTGCCCGTGATTATGCGTTCGAAGCACGAGAAGCATTTGATAGATAGATTTTCGGTCTTTTCTTATAATTTAAGTACAACGGTTTTACATTGAGACTCGGACCTATAACAAGCGATCGTTTTTCGCAGGATCGCCTCCATCTCGTTCAGGAATTACGATCGCGCGGCATTCACGATGAGCGTGTGCTTGAAGCGGTGGCCGGCATACCACGCGAGCGTTTCCTGGACGGTCAATATGCCGCCCACGCTTACGACGATTCTGCGCTGCCGATCGGGGAAGGGCAAACGATCTCCCAGCCGTATACCGTAGCCTATCAAACACAGGCACTCGATCTAAAACCAGGCGAGAAGGTCCTCGAGTTGGGTACGGGATCAGGATATCAAACGGCCATTCTTGCAAAGATGGGAGTTCGAGTCTATACGATCGAGCGCCACGTTGCTCTTCTCGAGCAAGCGCGGAAACGGTTAGAATCGCTGGAATTTCATCGCATTATCTCTCGTGCAGGCGATGGTACTCGCGGCTGGCCGGAGTACGCTCCGTATGATGCGATCTTAGTAACGGCCGGTGCCCCCGATGTACCCGAATCACTCACCAAGCAATTGAGTACGGAAGGTGGCCGATTGGTCATTCCGATCGGTGATAAGAAAAAGCAAGTGATGTATCTTATCCGTCGCAATGGCGAGAAACTTTCGGGCGAAGCGCTGGCTGATTTCTCGTTCGTGCCGCTAATTGGCTCCGAAGGTTGGGCGCTCCGGTGAGGTGATATTGTGCCGGCACAAGAGATACTGGTAATAACAGGTCCAACCGCCTCTGGCAAGACGGCTTACGCTCTTTTGCTGGCTAACGAAAATTCAAGTATCGAGATCGTCAATGCCGATGCCTCCTTGGTCTATCGTGGCTTCGATATTGGCACCGCAAAGCCTAGCACCGCAGAGTTAGCCGATGTACGACATCACCTGATCGATATTCTCGAACCACACCAACCGTATAGCGCCGGTCAATACAGTTCGGATGCGCGTCAAACGATCCGCGAAATAGTCGAGCGAGGAGGTACACCTTTGGTCGTCGGCGGCACAGGACTCTATATCGACGCGCTGTTCGATGGGATTATGAGCGTCGATATTCCGCAAGAGGAATTGTCGGAAACAAAAGCACGAGTTCAGCTAGAGATTCGCGAATTCGGTTTCGACCAGATGCACGAGCGACTTCGCGATATTGATCCTGAATTGTACGTGCAGATCCGCCGTGAGCGAAATCCGATACGATTAGAGCGTGCCTGGACTCATTACTATGCCACAGGAGAGGCGCTCGGTGAAGCGCGTAAACGGCCGGCAGAGCGATTTGAATTTAAGCCACGATATGAAGTGCTCTCCATGTCGCGGCCGGACCTATGGAATCGAATCGAAGCCCGAACCGATCAGATGATCGCAAACGGCTGGTTAGAGGAAGCGCGCCGACTAAAAGAGCAGGGCATTACTCGGTCTCTTCCAGCCATGCGACTCATTGGCTATCGAGAACTGTTCGATGTGTTGGACGGCATAACTTCCTTTGACGAAGCACGCGAGCGCATCATCATTCGAACCCGTCAATATGCCAAGCGGCAGGTGACATGGATGAAAAAGTACCTCCCCGTATAAGCATGGAAACGCGTCAGGAACACTGGAATAAGATCTATTCCACCAAGACACCGAATGAAGTAAGCTGGACCGAACAATTACCTGCAACATCGCTCGAACTCATACACTCCATAGAGCTTCCGAGATCGGCAAGCATTATTGATTGTGGCGCAGGCGAAAGTCATCTCGCAGATCATTTACTGGATGAGGGCTATACCGATATTTCTTTGCTCGATGTAAGCGGGGAAGCCTTGGGAATAACAAAAAAGCGCTTGGGTGCCAGAGCAAAAACTGTCAGGTTTTATATAAGTGATGTCCTGGAGTTCAAACCCGAGCGGCAATTCGACGTATGGCATGACCGGGCAACCTTCCATTTCCTGACAGATATAAAAGACCAACAGGCTTACGTCGAGCTTGTTCGAAGCGCCGTAAAAGATTACTTGTTAATCGGCACATTCTCCGATCAGGGGCCGAAACGGTGTAGCGGTCTGGACGTTCAGCAATACAATGTCGATTCGCTTACAGCTACGTTCTCGCCCTATTTTGAATTACTAACATCCCGAATGCGGGACCACATAACACCATTCGGGACCGCGCAGAATTTTATTTTCTGCTTATTCAAGCGGCGACGAACTGTGTAAGTATTACAATCTTGCCTTCGACCAGACCTGCTCGACCACTAAAAAGAGACCCCGGAGAAGACCAAGCCCCAATGGGAATCGAAGGGAATGACCGGCAAACGTAGATGCTACAACAAGGACGACAAGGACCGACACCCAAAATGGCCAACGCTTTATCATTGTCTTCATAATTACCTCTCCAATCGTTATTGCAACTTACTCACCGACAATTGCTGGAGTATTATCTAATTGCAACGAGCGTATTTCTTTTTTCTCGAGCTTTACGGGCATAAACTCCAATCCACCCTTTGCACTGACTTCGATCATATTATAGTAATAGCCTGCACTTCGGAACGCAGGAAACACAGCACCGGCCCCGTTCAAGAACGAAATTCCATGCCGCTCGTACTGGCCGGTGAAATGAACGTGGCCGTGGAGCGCCATAGTGACCCCAATCTGGCGGAAGAGCTTGAGAATTTGTCGCTTCCCGTGAAGTTTCAGCGTTCGTTGCTCGATCTTACCAGCCAGGCCGCTGGCAGATAAGCCGTCTGCTATATCGAGGTGCTCGATGTCTCGATTGCGAAACATGTGATGATGAAGGAGGGCGACTCGTGTGTTAGCGCTCTTCCATGCCTGGTGTTCCGCTAAATCTGCAGCCTGATCGCGAGCTTCTTTTAAGATCGTACCATTCGAGCCGACGGGGTTTTGAATGTACGAGTGAGTCGCGATCGAATTAAATCCGAGCAGGCACACTTTGCCGACGCGTTTCAGGAAGGGATATCCCTGAGGGGTCATCGTGATCGTATCGGCGAACAGTTCGGCAAAAGCATCCTGAAAGATCGCAAGCTTCTCGTCGTATCGTGTCGTGCGGCATCGCTCGGGAAAACTCAGGACTTCTTCCGCCAAATGTGGCCCGCCATAAATATCGTGGTTGCCGACGACAACAGTGAGCTTACTGCTCTTCATAATTCCGAGCGATTCAAATAGCCGGCGGATGGTGCGGAGGTCCCGGGCATCACCGTTACTGGTGAGATCGCCGGTGATGATAATGTGGTCGGCTTTCATTCGATCGAGTGCATCTTCGAGCGCCCGACGGAGACGAGGTAAGTGTTGCGGGTGGTACTTTAGGTTAACGTGTGGATCAGAAAAATGCGCTATTCGCATACAGTGTGGTTTGTGTGGAGGCTGACATCTTATATACTTTCATACTGAGGGGCCGCAATCATAAACGCCAAAGCTATGGTGTGAGTGGCATTCTGGCGATATGTGATCGTTATGATTGAATTATCAAATTATTAGGTGGTTGTGGCTCAAATTGCTGCAATAGAGCGTTCAGACGATGAAGGGCCTCTCTGTTGTCGCTATATTCAGGCTCAGCATTACAACGGTTTAATCAATCTCCTTGAAGCCAAAAAAGAAACAAGCTCAGCATGCGCGTTCGAAGCGCAGCCGTTTCGCTCCATCGCCCCGGCGCTCGATCGAAGCTGTAAATACATCTCGTTATTTACTACCGGAAGAGATCGCGCCAACGGATGTGCGAATGCACACCTATCCGAATGGACTTCGAGTCGTTAGCGAGCAGGTGACCGGTGCTTCTTCGCTTGCACTTGGCCTGTGGGTTAAAGTCGGTTCTCGGGATGAGAACGACCGGACAAACGGCATCTCACATTTTATCGAGCACGTAGTGTTTAAGGGCACCGCCGGGCGTACCATGCGCGAGATCATGCGATCGATCGAATCGCGTGGCGGATACCTCAACGCATTCACGACGAAGGAGCACACCTGCTACTACACGTGGACCCGCAGTATCCACCTCGATGAGTCTGTTTCGGTCCTTTTCGATCTTGCGCTTCGACCGAAGTTCTCGGCGCGTGATATTGAAAACGAGAAGGGCGTCATCATCGAGGAGATCAACGGCCTCGAAGATGAACCGGACGAGTTGGTGTTCGATCTGTTCGAACGCGAGATCTTTGGCAAGCACCCGCTGGCCCGTCCGATCATTGGTACTCAGGAGACCGTTAGCCGATTCGACAGTGCCAGGCTAACGGCGTTTCACCGCAAGCACTATCGCGCGCAGGATATTACCATTGTTGCCAGCGGCCCACACTCGCACGATGCGTTGTTCGCCGCCGTCGAGAAGGCGATGAAGCATATTCCACCGCATGTTCCTCGACGAAGCACTGAGCCTGTTAGCTTCCCGCGACTTACCGAAGGGGAGCGGCATTTCCCAAGAGCCGCCGGACAACAAGCGCATATTATACTCGGTCGAAGAGCGCCGGGCATTCATTCGTCGCGGCATCTCGCTATCACGGCGCTTATCACTCTTGCGGGCGTGGGAATGAGTAGCCGATTGAATCTCCGCTTACGCGAAGAGCTTGCTCTGGCCTATGACGCTATGGCCTTTTATACACCATTTGACGATGCCGGTACTGTAGGATTATACGTTGCGACCGCGATCGACAATCGCGACCGAGCGATCCGCGAAATGCGGCGAATACTAAAGGGACTGATAACCCGTCCCATTTCCAATGCCGAGCTTGAACGCACCAAAGAGCAAATGATCGGCTCGCTTGTTCTGCCAATGGAATCCGTTACGAACCGCATGATGCGGGCTGCCCAGAATGCTTTGTATTTTGGCGGCTATCATTCCATTGAGAGGGATGTCGAAAAGATCGCGCGGCTATCGCTCGATGATGTTCGAGCAGAAGCGACTCGTCTCTTCTCTGAAGAGAGCTCACTCATGCTCGTTAGCGTGGTGCCACAAGAGGGAGAGAAAGGAGAATAGACCACCAGTTTGCACATCTTAAATGCTTGTTGATTGGCAGGCATATGTTCTCCCATTGCCTATAGTAAAAAACTTTTACTTTCGCCGCTCTTCCAATCCGCTGTTGGAACATCTAAACTGTGAGTGGTGAGGCAAATACCGGCTATGAAAGTTCAGGTATAATTTTTGAGTTTAATAACAGCGTTCTTTGTGGTTCTCTTCTTTGAAGACAGGTTATGTCTCTGGAAGCTTCGTCAATTATACGATCATGAAAAATGTAATCCGGTTCTTCGTCCTTCTCATCGCAAGTGGCATCGTTGCTTCGTGCGAACATAGTGTCATGATGCAGCAGCAGGGAGGCAAGACGCTACAGTTAAGCGCACGGACGATCGAGCTTTCACCAAGCGCCACAAGCGCTTCCGTAAGCGCAAATCTCTCGTGTGGATGTCCCTTCCGAATGGAATCGATGCGATGCTGGGGCGATACGAATGCTATCCATTTCAATCTCGAGACGCTTGCAGCCGACCGCAACAACCAGCAGATCGTTGCTACCGCAATACCGGAACATATGGGCGAAGCGACCCACCTCTCCACATGTCTCTCATTCGTCGTGAATGATAGAATGATGAATATTATGTGCATGGATACGGTGACGGTCCATTACACAAAGTAGTCTCGTTCTGGTTAACGCAGTAGCATCACCTTTATTGGTGAGGATGAGTTGTTGTCCTTGAGGCGAACAACATAGATACCTGTTGACAAAAGGGCACCACTTTCATCGCGGCCATCCCAGGTGAAGGTATAACGGCCGGCTTCAAGTTGCCTGCTATTCAACTCACGAATCACTCGACCCATAAGGTCATTGATCGTAATTGCGGACAGCCCCACATCCGGTAAGCTAAATATGAAGGATACCGGACTAAGCGTTGGAGTGAAGGGATTCGGATAGCATTCTCCCGAAGCATCGGCCTGCGATCTATTAATCTGCACTGAACTTTGACGCGCGTTCGAAAAGATGGGGCGCATCATTGGCAGGAAAGAACCGGCGCCGACGTAGGGCGCGGTCAACCCCGGACTAAAGCTGATTGCTTGCTGGCCCCGACCTCGACTGTTGGTCGGCCAGTATCCGGTATCCGGCATCCATAGTTGCCACGCTCCGCTGCCAGCCGGTACTTCCAATGCAAAGGCGCAACTCACATCACCATTGTTCTCTGTTGCGGAATACTGTGTCCCGTAGGGGTCAGAATAGATAGGTACGATGTGAGGCGATGTTTGGCTTGCGACCGTCACCGCACCGGAGCCTCGGGAGAGGTCGCCGCCCATCATGAAACTTTGTGTTGAGAGTTGACTGACCGATAACCAATACGTGCCAGGCTGTAACGCTATCGGACGTGGAAAATAGTATGGCCAGAATTGATTGAAGAAGCCGCCACCGCGCTGAGCAATAAAGGTCGACTGAACTCCCGGTTGCTTTACTGTATCACCGGGTACACAGGATGTATCGTTGCCTTGGAGGATCGAGATGCGAATTGGATCGGGCGATTGGTTAGCACCAGCGAAATAGATACGCGTACCATAGAGCGAGTCTTTTACCGGTAAAACGAACTTCATGGCATAGCTACCGCTGGTACCGTTAAAGCCGACTCCTTCGCCCGGTATCTTTGTGATGAACGGGATCTGATTACCTTGATTGGCTGTGGGTTCGAGGACAGCGTTATCGTAGGCAAATTCTTGAATGGAATTAGGATCTATGTTAAGGTAGAATGTCGAATAGGTTTGATTATCGTCTGAATATGAATCGTAACCCTCCTGAGCTACAAATGCTTTTACAGTAAACGGCCTTGGCGCAGATGCAGCAGTCCGGGCGTCCCAGTCGCGAAAACGTAGAATGGTATCGATTCCAGGAGGAAATGACTTCAAAAATACCGTGTCCCGATAAACAACTCGGTTCGTAGCGTCGTCGATCTCAACTGCTATTGGGACTCCGACGCTGACGAAAGTTGTGACGTTGATTAACGAAACGTATACCGGTAGGGCGGCGAGGGTCGAAAATGGAAGCTTGCTGTAGGGAGTAGCAACCCGCACCCATCGCATTTCGAGTTCAGGTACAAAGGGGTACATGACGGTGGGATTATCTACATACCACGTATCATTATCGTCTACCGAAGGGCTTCCCGCCCGATTGTCATTTGCTTTCAAGCGCAATCGAAAGCGGAAGTCGGCCGTGAAATAGTCTTTCGAAATAGGCAGTGGATGGTAGATGGTATCACCCGACATCCGATAGGTTGCTGAGTCTGGAAATAACGCCATCCAAAATTTTTTGAACTCATAGTCCTTGCCGCCATCGAAGCCAATAATTCTATCCCACTTTGTAGGGTTGCATCCGGAATCATCCGGCGATTTAAATTCCAGTAGCAGAGAATCTCCGGCACGCAACACTCTTCCGTTTGGATCAAGGACCGTCATTTCAGGCCCAAGCATCGAATCTCGATCGACGAGGGCTGTATAGGAGTGTCGACCACCGCGCATAAAATCGAATGTAAGGATTTGACGGGTCTTATTTTCAAGGTTGATCGGAAAGCTACTGATCGTATCTCCCACATTTTCACCCGAGTACTCATTGCCATATTCATCACGGCGATCGAGACGAATGACCGGTGAATGATATCCACTTGCGCCATAACCCATACCAGTATCGATTCGAGGTGGTGGGGGATCCCATGTTTCACTGTCTCCATCAACTACCGTAGCCCCGAGCGATACCCATAGCAACTGGTCAGGTATATTCCCAATAGGTTCATGAGAATAATTATTGGATGGGTCACGAAACGGATTTGCACTTCGCCTTACACCGAAAAGCCGCTGACAAACAGTATCCTTATAAGGCCAACCAGGAATTGGTTTACCAGAAGAATCGATCGCTCTGACGGACGCGCACACACGAAAGGTACCCAACTCTCTTATAATATTTGGATCGGTCGAGTAGGGCAATAAAGTTGTGTCAATTGATACGCCTGGAGCAATGTTCCTAATCGTATCGATAGAGCTATCGACTCTCATTTGGGTTGCCGAATTCCGAATTCCAAATTGGACAATGACAGTCCGAGTCACCGTATCAAGATTTTTAAATGCGATGGATATGGGTACAGAGGTACCAAGGCATACTTCCTCATTCGGGAACGGCGAGTTAATTCGAATCGAATGCTCAAACGTTTGAGCATCAGCATTGGATAGAAATCCGATTGAGAACAATGCCAGGAGGAGAGTTTTCCAAAGCATAAGACACAAAAAAATATTATGCCACCCGAATGCTGATGCGAAGGAGATGGTTCACCAGTCCCATGCACGTGAAAGCCCAATATAGATCGTATTCAAATTTAAGTGGACGAAACTTCTCTGGTACTTGTTTACACGCGCGCTTTTTAGGCAACTCCTTAGGCAAAAGAGCAGAGTTTTGCCGGAAGCACGAATTCTCACTGTAATTTTGCATAGAAATGAAGATCGGCGTACCCAAAGAGATTAAGCAGAATGAGAACCGCGTAGCGCTAACGCCCAGCGGCGCGGAAATTCTCGTCGCAAACGGACATACTGTTTTTGTTGAAACGACAGCCGGCAATGGCTCCGGCTTTAAGGACGCAGACTATATACAGGCTGGCGCTCAGATCCTTCCGACGGCGGCCGCAGTATACGGCGAGGCCGACATGATCATGAAGGTCAAAGAACCGATCAAGCCGGAGTATCCGCTCATTCGTAAAGGCCAGGTCCTGTTCACCTATTTCCATTTTGCGGCCAGCCGCGAACTTACCGAAGCGATCGTGAAATCGAAGTCGATCGCCGTTGCCTATGAGACGGTTCAACGTGCCGATGGTTCACTTCCGCTGCTTATTCCTATGTCGGAAGTAGCAGGCCGTATGGCTCCGCAGGAAGGTGCTAAGTACCTCGAGCGGACGATGGGTGGCAGGGGAGTTCTGCTTGCTGGCGTCCCGGGTACAGATCCCGGTGAGGTTGCAGTGCTTGGCGGCGGTGTCGTCGGAACGAGCGCGGCAAAGATCGCTGCCGGTCTCGGTGCCCGCGTAACGATCCTCGATAGCAATCTCTATCGTCTCCGTTATCTGGACGACGTAATGCCGAAGAACGTGACGACGATGATGTCGAACCCCTATAATGTTCGCAAAGTCATCAAGAGAGCGGATATTGTTATCGGCGCAGTGCTCATTCCAGGTGCTAAGGCTCCGCACTTGGTTACTCGTGAGATGTTGAAGGACATGAAGGAAGGCTCCGTTGTTGTTGACGTATCGGTCGACCAGGGCGGTTGCATTGAAACATGCAAACCGACGACGCACGAGAACCCCACGTATGTGGTGGATGGTGTCGTCCATTATTGCGTAGCCAACATGCCGGGCGCCGTGCCGATGACTTCGACGATCGCACTCACGAACGCGACATTGCCGTATGCAGTCCAGCTCGCGAACGACGGCTATGAGAAGGCGATCGCAACGAACAAAGAATTGCGACTTGGACTAAACGTGATCGACGGCGCCGTTGTCTATCAGGGCGTTGCCGATGCGTTCGGTATGAAGTACGAAGACAGCCATAAGTATATTAAGTAACGAGTAATGGCGATGAGTAACGAGTGTCGGAAGACAGGTCACTCCACTTGTTACTCAGCCGGATGGTGATATGCCGAAAATAACGATCGACGGACGAGAACTCGAAGCCCAGGCAGGGCAAACGATCATTCAGGTTGCAACGGAGAATGGCATTGACATTCCGCACTTTTGCTGGCACCCAGCCCTGACGGTTGCCGGCAATTGCCGTATGTGCCTGGTCGAGGTCGAAAAGACACCGAAGTTACAGATCGCGTGTGCTACGCCTATAGCGGATGGTATGGTCGTAAAGACGCTCTCCGAGCCAGCCGTAACAGGCCGTGAAGATGTGATGGAATTCCTCCTCATCAATCATCCGCTCGATTGTCCGATCTGCGATGAAGCAGGCCAGTGCAAACTCCAGGATTATGCGTTCGAGCATTCGCGTGGCGAATCCCGTTTCGTTGAAGAGAAGAATCACAAAGATAAACGCGTACCGCTGGGGCCGCAAGTCCTATTCGATGGCGAGCGCTGCATTTCATGCTCGCGTTGTATTCGTTTCGCAACGGAGATCGCGGAGCAGCCGGTACTTACGTTTGTCCATCGTGGCGATCATGTGACCATCGTTGCCGATCCTGATATGGGCTTCGACAATAATATGTCGATGAACGTGATCGATATTTGTCCGGTCGGTGCGCTTACGAGCCGTGATTTCCGATTTAAGGCTCGAGTCTGGGATATGTCGTTTACCGATTCGATCTGTCCGGGTTGCTCGCGAGGATGTAATATTCGCGTGGGTATTCGCAATAATGAGATCGAGCGTCTCGAGCCGCGCAATAACCCGAACGTCAATGGCTACTGGATGTGCGATCATGGCCGGCTCTCGACCTATCCGCCGGTCAATGAGGCGCGTATTGAAGGCCCGCTCATGAAGGATGCCAAAGGTATTCAGCAACACACGGATAATGACGCGGCAGCCCGCAAGGTAGCAGAGGAGCTTTCAAAGTACAGCAAGGATGAAGTCCTTTTGCTCGGCTCAGCACGTCTTCCGGTGGAAGATAATTATGCGTTGCTCAAGCTCGCAAAGGAGAAGTTTGGCAAGCAGCACATTCCTTTCATCACCCATATCGAGGGTCAGGACGAGCGGCTCTTGCTTCGAGCAGACAAGACGCCGAACGCGCTTGGCGCCACACTCGTGGGTTGCGTAGCAGATGGCCATTATCAGCATGTCCATGGCGAGAACGAAGCGAAAAAGACGGTCCTTGAATTACTCCGCTCACGAAAGATCAAGGTGGTCTTTTCTATTGCCGGTGACTTCTTAAAGGACCCGCAACTACTTGAAGCCTTTGAGGATGTAGAGTTCTTCGCAACCTGTTCCTCGAACGACACCGTTACTTGCCGCCGTGCGGATGTGGTATTCAGCACCTCAGCGTGGGCTGAACGTGATGGTGTGTTCGTGAACTTCGAAGGATGGGTACAACAGCTTCGCCCGGCCGTTGCGACCAAATATTTTATGCGCGGTATAGACCACATGCACATGTCGCGTCTGGACCGGTTCGGTTCGCCATTCGATAAGTGGGCTCGTGGCAACAAACGCAATGCTCGCGAAGCGTGGCGCATGGTCGAGTTGGTTGCCAATAATATGGGCGCTCGCTGGAAGTACCTCCATACGGAAGATCTATTCGACGAGATCGTAAAAATGGTCCCGGACTTCAAGGGAATGTCTTATGACTCGATCGGACGCCTCGGGCAACCGATCGCCACGAAGCATGGGGAGGTCAAGGAGCCGATCTATAAAGAGGTCTATCAGGAGTCGACCGAGCGTATTGAAAGTGTCGGAAGTGTGATATTGTAGGAAGCCTTTCTCGTAAAAGAAAGGACGTAATGCGATTCAACAATGGTAATTGAAGCACTCATAAAAATAGCGATCGTTCTGTTCGTGGTCCTCACGGGCGTATCGTATACTGTTCTCGTGGAGCGCTGGGTGTGCGCCTGGGTTCAGGACCGTATCGGTCCTAACCGTGTAGGTCCGCTCGGTCTGTTCCAGCCGTTAGCAGACGTTTTGAAGCTTCTGTTGAAGGAAGACATCGAGCCGCTCATGGCGCAGAAGTGGTTTCATTGGGTCGCTCCGGTAATTTCCATTGCTGTTGCATTCAGCGTGCTTGCCATTGTGCCATTCGGGCATGTGCTGATGCTCGGGAATCACGCAATACCGCTTACGATCGCTTCGGGTATCAATATCGGCGTGCTGTATATTGTGGCCCTGACATCGCTTGGTGTCTATGGTATCACACTGGCGGGATGGTCGAGCGGTTCGAAGTATTCTCTGCTGGGCGGCCTTCGTTCGAGCGCGCAAATGATCTCGTACGAGCTTACGCTCGGCCTCGGACTTCTGAGTGTCATCATGCTCAGCGGTTCGCTCGATCTTAATACGATCATTAATTCGCAGGCCCAGGGGCTGTGGAATGTTGTACGCGCTCCACTCGGCTTTCTCCTGTTCTTCGTCTCTTCTTTCGCAGAGACGAACCGCCAGCCATTCGACCTGCCGGAAGCGGAGCCCGAACTGGTAGGTGGCTACCATACCGAGTATAGCTCGATGAAATTTGCGCTCTTCTTCCTTGCGGAGTATGCAAATATCATTACCGCAAGCGCTGTTATGACCGTATTGTTCTTCGGTGGTTGGCACCTTCCATTCGTGGATCAGTTGGGACTGTCGAGCCTCGCGATGACGATCATAGGAGTTCTGGCATTCGCGCTTAAGGTCATTGGCCTGCTCTTCGTATTCATCTGGGTGCGCTGGACCGTTCCACGCTTCCGTTACGATCAGCTAATGAACCTCGGCTGGAAAGTATTGTTGCCTTTAGGTATTCTGAACATTATTCTTACCGCATTCGAAAAGATCTATCTTATCGCATAGCGTCACCAATTAGCGTAACCTGAATGCAGTATCGAACGAAATACAACAATCCATCGGTAGCACGCAAGCTCACGCTGTGGGAAAAGCTGTACATTCCGGAAGTGATCCGCGGAATGATCACAACATTCAAGCACCTCTTCCGCCCGAAGTTTACACGGCAATATCCAGAAGAGCGATGGGATGCGCCAGCATCGTTCCGCGGCCGTCCAGTGCTCGTTATGGAAGATAATGGAGTAGAGCGCTGCGTCGCTTGCGGACTTTGTTCGCGCGTTTGTCCACCCCTCGCTATTGAGGTTCGGGCCAGCGAGACGGAGCTTTTGAAGGAGCGCTATCCGGTCGTTTTCGAGATCAACATGCTTCGCTGTATCTTCTGCGGTTATTGCGAAGAGGTCTGCCCCGAAGAAGCGATCATCATGAGTAAAGAGTACGAGCTCAGCTTCCGCGATCCTTCCGAAGGTATTTTCGGTAAGGATAAGCTCCTTGTACCCAAAGCAGAGTTGCAGGAGCGTTTGGATTATCTTGCGAAAATGAGAAACTGATGGGCTGATGAACATCGAGGAGATTCGAACGTATTGCCTGTCCAAACCCGGCGTTACCGAGAGCTTTCCCTTCGATGAGTCGACCTTGGTGTTTAAAGTGATCGATAAGATGTTTTTATTGGCGGGACTGAATGAAGTCCCGCTTTCTATTAATATCAAGGCCGATCCGGATAAAGCGATCGAACTACGCGAACGATACCAGGCGGTAGAGCCCGGCTATCACATGAATAAGAAGTATTGGAATACCGTGCTAATGGATGGCAGCGTCAGGGATTCGCTGGTTAAAGAGTGGATCGATGACTCGTACCAGCTAGTCACATCGACCTTACCTGCTGCCAAAAGGAAGCTATTACAATAGCTGACAGTAATTTTGCTGCTTAGCGCCTCGTTTTGCGAGGCGCGACTGTTTTAGGGAAGTAATGCGTAAACAACGAGGGCCATTTCTCACATTAGCGTTGCTCCTGAGTCTTGTAGTGGCTCAGGGTGCTTATGCTACGGGAGAGATCAACCTTGTACGTGCTCCCGAAGAGATCCCGCAGGGAGACGACATTACCGTCGTGGTTTCAGCGTCTGCTCGAGAGAATGATATCCAGCGATCGGTAGTAGTGGATTTTCCGGATTCATGGAAATTCAAGCGGGCGTGGAAGGTGGAAGCTGGCTCTGATCAAGCGATAAAGTTGCCACGGGCTACCGACATTGCTGGCCTCTTTGTTAAGGAGAAAGACCGAGAGGCTCTCGCCCTTGCGGATAACTCTGCCGATTTCGATCCGGATGCGGAAGGGATTGCCTACTTTATTGTATTTAGTACAAAGTCACTTCCCGGAGCGAGCCCGAGCCAGAGTCTGTCGGTGAAAGCTGCGTTGGTCGAACGGACGGATCCGGATGCACCGTCTGAAGTCGATCCCAAGACGAAGCGGCCGCTTCCGCGCATGATCGATTGGCGAATGACATTCCCGCCGAAGATCGACTTTACGTTTGCAAATATTACAAGCAAGCGACTAATAGCGACTGTTCGCATGGACCGCGTTCAAAAGTCCTCACGGGCGTTGGTCGTGCAGGGCATGAAACATGCAGAAGGGGAATTGCATACACGCCCGGATATTTTGCAGAGCTTCTTCCGGGTACCCTTTAGCATTCAATTTTGGCTGCGAACGACAGGTTACGACCAGAATATTCTTCGATTAAAGTCGGGCGATGCCAGGGAAGTCGTTGTTGGTATTGGGTCTCTCGGTCAGCCAAAAATTTTTCAACCGGGCTCTCAAGGCCGCTCGATCCTTTCAACGCGTTCTCTTCTTAATGATGGAGCATGGCACAACATTGTCCTCTCTAAAGATTCTCTTTCGAAGCTTCGTCTGTTTATCGATGCACAACCTGCTGTGGTGACCGATCTTTCTCCTCAAGTGCTGCAGGATATTGGAGGAATTACGATCGGCGATTCGTCCTCGAACTCAAAGGATTTTTCTATTGACGAGCTTCGCTTCCTGAGAACGGCGTATCGCGATCCTTCGGAATTCGACCGCACGATGACAGCAGCGATGCGAGATACGGCTCATGCTGCGCTTGCCATATTTCATTTTGAAGACTTTGGGGCCGTAGCTCGCTCGAGTGTCCTTGCAATAGAGAACACGAAGTTAGGTGAGCGTGCGGAGCCTATTCCAATGTTCTTTGCGCTCGATAGCGAGGCAACGGTCATAGAGACGACATCGCCGGTCCAGTTGGACCCCGTAATGCTGACCGCCGATCTGACATCCTCCACTCACGTTACTATTACCTGGAAAACGACCAGCGAGATCGGTGTAAAGCAGTACCGACTCGAACGCCGGGTAGGGACGTTCGGGCCGTTCGAAAAGGTGTTGCTGCTCGATGCCAAACATGGTATTCGTACGCCGAAACGAGGGCAACCGATCGTTTCACGAGGTTCTTATTCTGTGTCGGAAGAACTGCCACGATTGAACGGCGATATTGACCTGTATTATCGCGTTGCCGTTCTTGGGTATAGCGATAAAGAACAACCGGTCTACAGCATACCGGTAAAGCTCGAATATGGCACCGAGCGGGATGTATTCGTCGAACAAAACGATCCGAATCCGTTCAATCCAACGACGACCATCGCGTTCCGGCTTACAAAACAAGAGAATATTCGGCTATCAGTCTTCGATATCATAGGACGTGAGGTCGCAGTGCTAGCCAATACTAAAATGGAGGCGGGACGTCATACTTACACGTTAGATGCAACAAACTGGCCAGCGGGTATTTACTTCTATAAAGTAAAGACTCCGAACTTCACCGTGACCAGGAAAATGGTGTTGGTTAAATAGTCCGTATTTTAGAGTGATGCATTCTACGTCGGGACTTAAGATCGTATTTTTCGGAACGCCGGAATTCGCGGCCTATATTTTGCGCCGTCTTGTGGAACAAGGGGAACAGGTCGTGGGGGTTGTAACGACGCCGGATAAACCACAGGGGCGGGGCATGAAATTGAAAGGCAGCGCGGTGAAAGAAGCAGCCGAGCAGTATGGGATTCCTGTGCTGACACCGGCCAAACATAAAGACCCGCAGTTTATTAACGCCTTACGCGGCTTCAATGCTGATGTCTTTGTTGTGGTCGCATACAAGATATTGCCCAAAGAGGTATTTGAGATACCCAGATTAGGAGCGTTCAATATTCACGCATCACTATTGCCTAAATATCGGGGTGCTGCTCCGATCAATTGGGCGATCATTCGTGGCGAGCGGGAAACCGGCATTTCGACGTTCTTGCTTCAAGAGAAGGTAGATACCGGCAAAATGTTTCTCGAAAGAGCTATCCCAATCGGCGAGAATGAAACTGCAGGTGAACTGCACGACCGATTAATGGTGCTCGGAGCTGAACTTGCGCTCGAAACATTGAACGGCCTCGCTGCGGGTACTCTCCATCCTCAAGCTCAGCCGGAGGCCCTCGCAACCGACGCACCAAAGATCTTTCCTAAAGATTGTATTATTAATTTTGATCGGCCCGCAAAAGACGTTCATAATTTTGTGAGGGGGTTATCACCGTACCCCGGAGCGACAACCACCCACGATGGTTTGCGATTAAAGATACTCCGAACACGCGTTGCCAATGGCGAGCAACGGCGCTTGCAGCCGGGCGAGTTTGACATTCAACGGCCGAGCGAGCGTATCTTCGTAGGGACTCTGGATTCTCCTCTGGAAATTTTAGAGTTACAACGAGAAGGAAAACGGGCAATGTCAGCATCTGAATTCGTTCGTGGAATTCAGAGGGTATAAAGAGCTTAAGGGCTTCTCATTATTTATCATTCAAATTTATCTTCTATGCTCCCACTTCGCGATTATCCATTTGCCGCGCGACCGATGATCGTAGCACATCGAGGCGATACATCACTCGGAGCCATTGAAAATAGCGTTGAGGCTATTGCTGCAGCCCTTGTTTCAGGTGCTGATATGGTGGAGGTAGATGTGCAGTGGTCAGCCGACGAGGAGTTTGTCTGCTATCATAATGAGTCGCATCCGAAGTTTGCCGAACCGGTTCATCGCACGTTGTTTCGCGATCTAAAATCAGAACGTGTTGCCTCGCTTGTGGAAGTCCTCGATGTGGGAAAAGGGAAGACCTATTTCAATCTTGAAGTGAAAGAGTATTCGGCGCGCGATCCCAAGCGTTTTATGCACCGCCTGGAACAGGTCGTCACAGAGTTAGGCGTTGCCGATGACGTTATTATTTCTTCCTTTCGTCCGGATTATATCCGCGAAGCAGGATGGATGCTGCCGACGTGCATCATTCACCCCGATGAGGAAATGCGTCAGCTTTTTACATTCCGGGCGTATGATGAGCCTATCGTGCTTAATAAACCGCTTACAAGTTACCTGCCTTCCGAAATGATGCAGATCGCACGATCGACAGGATATGCCTGCCAACTCACAGAGCTAACTCCCGATAGCCTCGCTGATATTCAACGACATAATATTCTGCTGGGGGTCTATACGATCAAAAGCGAGTTAGAATTCGACCAGGCGATCGCACGAGGTGCTCGTATTCTGGTTTGCGATCGACCAAACGAATTCGCTGCTTTGCGTAACGCTCGTTTTCCGCAGTTGGAAACGATGCCCCGGACATAACGAATGATCGATCAGCACAAAAATCGGCTTGCTCACGAGAAGTCGCCATACCTCTTACAGCATGCCCATAATCCTGTCGATTGGTATCCATGGGGCAAGGAAGCCTTTAGTAAAGCGCGACGTGAGAATAAGCCCATCTTCCTTTCGATAGGCTACAGCACCTGCCATTGGTGCCATGTTATGGAGCGAGAAAGTTTTGAGAAGGAAGAGGTCGCTAAAATTCTCAACGCTTATTACGTATCAATCAAGGTAGATCGTGAGGAGCGACCCGATGTAGACGCCGTCTATATGACCGCACTTCAGGCAATGACAGGGTCTGGCGGGTGGCCAATGTCTCTTTTTCTTACACCCGATCTCCAGCCCTTTTTTGCCGGGACCTATTTCCCACCAATTCCGGCGCACGGGCGCCCGAGTTTTACGCAGTTGTTGGAGCGAGTTCGTGAACTCTGGAATGATAACCGTGATGCACTGATAGAATCGGGAGAGCATATCGTTGAAGCTCTAAAAGCATCGGATAAATCGACTGCTGAGCCAAATTCTCTTTCTGATGCAACCCTTCGCGATTCGATCGAAAAATGTTATCGGTACTTCGAACAAGCGTTTGACCGTGAAGAAGGCGGCTTTGGTCCAGCGCCCAAATTTCCACGACCTGTTCAATTCGATTTTCTTTTTCAATACTATGCGGCATTCCCCCTGCCCGACACCAAGCCAATCATGCCGCTTCGGACGCTCGAAAAAATGGCGGCCGGCGGCATTCACGATCATTTAGGCGGTGGCTTCCATCGATATTCGGTCGATCGATACTGGCGCGTCTCCCACTTTGAGAAAATGCTTTACGACCAAGCGCAATTGGTACACTCCTACCTTGATGCCTGGCAACTGACCCATAATAAAGAATTTGCAAATACCGTAGAGAATATTTGCGAGTATGTTCGAAGGGACCTGATGCACGACGAAGGTGCATTCTTTTGTGCAGAAGATGCCGATTCGGATGGGGAGGAAGGGAAGTTTTACGTCTGGACTTACCAGGAAATAGAAGACTTGCTTGGTGAGAATGCTCCCGTATTTTCCCGCTATTATGGGATCACAAAAGAAGGCAATTTCGAATATGGCAAGAATGTACTGCATATAAGCAGCACTATGGCCGAGACTGCCGATGAATTTCATATTTCTATCGAACAGCTTCCTGATATTCTGGCTGAAGGACGAAGTCGCCTGCTGCATGCGAGAAATATCCGCGTAAGGCCTTCACTGGATGATAAGGTACTTACTTCCTGGAACGGCCTTATGATCGGCGCAATGGCGCGTGCTGCAGACTTGTTACGGAAGCCTCAGTATCTCGATGATGCATGGAATGCCGGCGAGTTTATTTGGAAACGATTACGCCCCGAAGGTCGCCTGCTTCATCGCTGGCGAGATGGTGAAGCCCGCTTCGATGCCTCGCTGGATGATTATGCGTTCCTGATCCAGGGCTATCTTGATCTCTATGAAGCGTCTTTTGAAGCGCAATGGCTTCGGCGCGCGATCGAGTTGCAGGCTGAACAGGACAGCGTCCTTTATGATACAGAGTACGGGGGATATTTCGATGCCCGGGAAGCCTCGGACCTTATTCTTCGCTCGAAGAACGAATATGACGGAGCGGAGCCAAGCGGGAATTCCGTCTCGGTCCGCAATCTTTATCGGTTAGCGGTTTTTGCGGAAGAAGAAGGCTTTCGCAAAAAAGTGGATGAAGTGCTTGCCTATTTTCTGCGTAGAATTCGGAATCATCCATTTGCCATGCCGGCGATGATGGCCGCGGCCTTATGCAAGCTCAAAGGTATGGCCCAAGCCGTCTTTGCAGGTGGGGATATTCGAGAATTAAAGCACATAGTAAACGCCACCTATCAGCCCTGGCTTGCTAAGCTTCATTCACGCTCCGCAGTAGGAGAATTTGCGAGATCACTTCACACCGAAGATAGCCTGCCAACCGTTTTTATATGTCGTAATTTCGTTTGCGAATTGCCTATTAACGACCCAGCAGAGTTAAAGCGTGTTTTAACTCAAGGCACGAACGGAGCTCGTTCTACTCTGTAGAGACGTAAAGTATCTAATCCCTGATCTATCATCATGGTCAAGTTGGCAGTATAGGTACGGCCATCATCATAGAAAAAGCCGAGGGCAGAATCCTGCACCTCGCCGATGGAGTCGAGTATGTGTGGAATGAGCGCACGCCCTGGCTCGAAAGGTGAGCTAACCCGGCTGGACCGGAGGGCGACAAAGTCGATATGATTCGAGTGGAGTTTGTTCACGAGCGCCTCGGCATTTGGCGGGGGAGCGAACATATCGAGAGTAAGCACCTGCCTGGAAGTGTCTTGCAAGGCTCTCGCTAACCCCGCAACATCGAACAAGATACGGCTTTTCTCTGAGTGCGATGTTGTTGCGCTTTTAAGCAATTGATGAACGGCCTGCGATTGATCGTTCGCGACCGCTTCCCCAAACGTAGAAGGCGGCATAGCCCCCTGGGCACCGATAATGGTTGCTACCACCAGCATACCCGCTGCAACCCATTCTCCATACCATTTACCATCGAACACGTCGCTCCAGAGCTGAAGGATAATGGCAATAGCGATAATGAGTAGAGGCACAATATGAAAGAGATAATAGGGCCTGCTACCTTCGAATAGAAGCCACGTGAACGTACAGAGAATAGCCGCCGAAAGAAAAAATCTCTGCTGATCGGAAATAATAATTCGAAGATGCCTGCCATTGCGGCTGAATTGCCATTGCTTGATCTTATACGCAATAACAGCAAGAAGCGCCACAGTAATCAGGAGTAATAGTCCTGGTGCATCGGCACGGAAGAGACTATGCCGCTCGATCAGGTTCGATAATTGAACGTTACGGGAGAATGGTCGCATGATCGGGATCTGTCCGATCACAAAGCTGTAACTTCCCATATTGCCACCGCGACCAAAAAGAGAATATTCGCCGGCACCTAAGTAGTAGGCAATGGAGAGGAGCAAGGCACCGAGGAATGCTCCCACTACCCACCCAAATAGTTGACGTGATTCCTTCCATGCTTTGACGCGCCATAAGAATACGCACGACGCCGCTAACCCTAAGAACAGTAGATGACGTGAAAAGCAGATGGCAAGGACTCCCATAAGACCAATCGCAATAGCTCGGGCAATAGTAGGTTTTTCGGTCTTCGAAAGATAAAAACAAAGCCAGATGAGGGAGAGACCGGTAAGAAGGTCATAGCGTGCAGAGTGTGACGCCCAGATAAACCCCTGACATAAAACGACGGCCGCAACTGAAAGAGAACTTAATAACGGTGATACTTTAATTTTTCGAAGGATTAGATAGAGGCTGAGAATTAGCAGAAATGCAAGTATGGCTGTTACCGTGCGCCCGATCGCTACGTAATCGTGATCTGGAAAAAACGCTGCACCCGAAGCACCATAGATCAGTGCATCGATCCACATGCTTCCTGCCAACACTCCATCGGTCCGTTGTGGGGCGCCAAAGGACTCAGGATAAGCCATGACTCCGTGTTGCACCTGATTACCAAACTCGCGCATGAGCCAGGTTTCGTCACCTCCCCAGCGGATGGAATCGTAGACCGGAACGGTGTAAAGGGTACGAAGCTGCAGTACAAAGACGATCGCTGTCGAAGCAAGGATGCAATAGGCAAGCAGAACTCGCGGCGTAAGGGCTCGTTGGAACATTCTCAGGAAACAACATTCCTCTAATTCGGAAAAGTTGGAGTGTGAGAACAGCAAAGGTCATAAATGACGCTTATTGGGCCGATTTGGAACCGAACGCTTATGCCGGAGCCTTACTCCGACTCTGATGCCATACGAGCCTCCGGATCACCAGAAGTATCTTTCCACGAAGTATTTTCCTTCGCTGGATGGTCTGCGCGCACTTAGTATTCTGGCTGTTATTTGGTATCACGTCCCGGAATTACGGCCGATCTGGCGGACCGGCTTTCTCGGTGTCCATCTTTTCTTTGTCATCAGTGGATACCTTATTACGACCCTTCTTTTACGTGAGAAATCGACGACCGGAGGCGTTTCGCTCAAGAATTTTTACATCCGGCGCACGCTAAGGATCTTCCCGGCCTACTACCTTACGTTGGCATTATTCCTTATAGCGTGCCTGGTCACGCCGGAGCTACGTGGAGAACCTCTGGCAATATATCTCCATAATCTGCCATCCTTTTTAACATATACCTCGAATTGGTTTGTCTACCCGGGTGGGTGGGGCCCAGGTTTACCGCAGGCTCGTGTTGTTTTTGTCGCTGCGTGGTCACTTGCAACGGAAGAACAATTTTATCTCTTCTGGCCCTGGGTGATCGCACTCACAAAAAAGTGGTACACGCCAGTACTGATAATGCTTACGCTCATTTTTGCTAATGAGATCGTAAAGATCAAGACACAATACTCCTTCTTTCTTACGGGCTATCCACTGCCCATCCTCATTATCAATAGCGTTTCGACGGCCATATGCCTGGGGGCGATTGGTGCTATCGTGCTTCACAGAAAGCAAACGTTTGATATTGCGTGGCGAATCTTCGGGCGGAAGTGGAGCGCTCCGGTATTTATGGGTATCATGCTCCTGGTGTGCACTATTCCCAATGATGCCATTCTGCATGTGTTTCGAATGTTCTACATCTGCGTCGCCATGATGTTCGCCGTGATAGCATGCTCGATCCGCGGCGATCATCTGCTCGTGAAGGTGCTGACAAACCGCATTGTAAAATATATCGGGACGATCAGCTACGGAATGTATTTATTCCACCCGTTTGGAATAAACGTTGTCGATAAAGTTTTTCCCTTCTCGAAAGAATGGCCGATCGTACAATTTGCTCTTGTCTCCGCCAGTACAATGCTCTTTGCAAGCCTTAGTTACTGGACATACGAACGCTTTTTCCTTAAGCTGAAGGAGAAATTTGCAGCTCGACCAAAACCACTCGACGTGACTCCTGTTTTAGCTGTAGGTGAAACCGTTTAGTGAAGGACGACCAAATTCCTTACGAACGATTGCCTCTGTAGCGACACGACCACACGGTAAACTCCGGCAGATAATTGGTTGGTTGGGATCGGAAGAGTTTCCGGTATTCCCGGATCAATCGGCATCGTTCGACACAAGACCCGAACTCCATTCGTATTGTACACGGAAAGGGCTACGGTAGTCGCGGTATTGGAGGAAGCTGTTAACGATGAGCGATCGAATGATGGGTTAGGAGTTATATCACCAATGTTTGCTTCGAAAGCATTGATCTGCTGTACTGGATCAACAGCAGCAACCGGCGCAGAAACATAAGCGAAGATATCTCCATCGGTATGACCCGGACGATTTTCAGTCCATGCTGCTGCAAAAGTGCCGTTATAGGCGTCGGCTCCAATGTAATCGCCTATGAAATCCCAGCCATTTACAGTATCAACTAATGGATCGAATAGCCGGCTACTTAATGGAAGGAGAGTCGAAGGAGATGAAAAATCGCAGGTAACGGCTCGAGTGAAGAGGTTTAACGTTGGGTCTTCCTCCGAGCTATACAACACGACATACGGATGCTTAAGGATCGGATCGAATGTGATCCACGGATCGAAATGGTCGTTACCCAATAGAGAGGGATTGCCGATCATCTTCGGGTTTGTCCAATGGATTCCTTTATCGGTTGATTCGGCAAGTCGCTGAATGGCAGCGTCGGCCATATCATCATACGAGCCAAAAGCCATATATATATGGTTCGACAACGGGTCGACATCGAACGCCGCATACGGGAAAGCTCTAAAACCATTCGGCCCTTTTAAGCCGCGTTGAAAAGGCTGCCGGGGGTAATCCATTACGTCGGCGATAGGTACATCATGGAACGTCTCGCCTCCATCTTCTGAAATAGAAAGGCCATGCCCTGTAGTGCTATCGGGTTCTTTACTCGAAGAGATAAATACCGTCCCACCTTGTCCAATGCGGAGGAGGGCAAAGTAACCGTAGCGGGTCGTATATTGGACCGGAGTCGACCAGGTTGCTCCTTTATCATCGCTATGAGCAATAAGGTGAATAGCGGAGCCGTTGGTATCGCCTAAATATTTTGTCCAGGCAATGTAAAGCCGGCCATAATGAGGACTTGTCTCCGCGTTTCGATCGATCGCGATCGTTTCTTTATCCTCAAACGCTGTATCGTTTTGTTCTTTGCCCAGTACGGGATTACCCAATGTCCAGTGTACACCGTCCGTGCTATGGGCGACCATAAGGTCGGACCAACCAAAATCATTAGCGATAAGGAAAGAATAGTAGAATGTACCTTTATCATCGCTCACGATCATCGGATCGCCATACGCTTGGTAAGCATTCACCATGACAAGAGGCAGTCGAAAGGTCGTCCACGATGAACCGGCATTGGTGCTGATATACGCAGGCATAGAGGCCTGAGCCATATTGTCATCATTCGCACCTGCAACGATAACGTTAGGATTCGAGCGGCTGACCGCAATAGAAGGCTCGTCCTCATCAACCTTAAGCCGGCTTATATCGGCACGCGATATGGTGTCCTGATTTAAGGGCTCTGAAAGGGCCGAATTCCGCAGTTGGTCGCTATATTTTTGAGCGATCCGCCGGTCGATCATTCGTGCAAAAACATCACACTCTCGATAGAGCTTTTTTCCGTCCGCATATTTAGCAAGTTCGGCATTGAGATATTGCTCGAATGTAGAGTGGCTATTTGCTACCGACTGCGATCTGGCAGCGAATGCAAATAGCAGAAGCGGCACTGTAAGCCCGAATAGCAGCCGTGACATATTCGAATGGTTATACTAGCAAGACCAACCAACGCACGAAAGGTTACATGAATTGCCCTTATGAAGATAGGGAAATCCTGCAAGGCAAAGCGAATTTATGGCCGGATTGTTCTCGATGAAGAGGGCGTTGATTTTTTCGATGATCGTAATGCGTGTGAGAAAGGCTATTGCTGAGGCGGCCATGTTTATTTTTCTCGTAACCGTAACGCCAGTGTACGCAATATCCGAGATAGAATCCCGGCCAATTCGCCGGACCGTGCAGACAGAAATGTTCTCGATGAGAATGCGACGTCGTGCGCTTACTCGTCGTTACGGTACGTTTGAATCGTTTGGTACTATTTATCAGCTTGCTGCCTAATGCAGGAATACCAAAATTTGCTGGAGGATGAGCTATTTCGAGGTGGCGAGCGTAAGGGCCGGTTACGGACAGCGCTCACAATTCTCACCGATATGCTGATCGAGCTAAATGCCCTCGAAATTTATTATCAGAAGCCGACCGAAAAATCGGTCGTGCCGGCAGAAATCGCCGCATTACGGGAAAAGATCGGAGCCGTTAAAAATCTTGTACACGGTTCGATCGATATAGAGTCCTGATCGTACAATGCTTGAAGAACCGACTGTTTCTCTCTCGGACGTTCATCGAAGCATTCCTATTCCGCAGGATAAACGCTATAGTGTCATTCGACGACTTTTGGCATTTAGCGGTCCTGCGTATTTAGTTAGTGTCGGTTACATCGATCCGGGTAACTGGGCAACCGATCTCGAGGGGGGATCCAGGTTCGGATACGACCTCATCTGGGTGCTGGTCATGGCCAACCTGATGGCCATTCTACTGCAGACGTTATCGGCTCGACTCGGTATCGTCTCTGGCCGCGATCTGGCACAAGCATGTCGCGATCATTATTCAAAGCCTGTTTCGTTCGTTCTATGGATGCTTTCCGAGATCGCCATTGGCGCTTGTGACCTGGCTGAAGTTCTTGGCACTGCCATCGCGCTTAATCTTTTATTCGGCCTTCAACTCATTTATGGTGTTATTCTTACGGCGTTCGATGTGCTACTGCTCCTGGGACTTCAGCGACTTGGCATGCGAAAGATCGAGTCAGTCATTGTTACACTTGTTTTTATCATCGGTGCAGCATTTTTTATCGAAATGTTCTTTGCTAAGCCCGATCTCGGCGGTATTGTAGCTGGAATCGTCCCCAAGCTTAACGATCAAAGCCTGTTTGTGGCGATCGGTATTCTTGGGGCGACCGTAATGCCGCACAATCTTTACCTTCATTCGGCTCTGGTTCAAACCCGGCATTTCGCCGATACACCGGAAGGGAAGCGGGAAGCCTGCAAATTCAATTTGCTCGATTCCACGATCGCACTCAATGGTTCGTTGCTTATTAACGGGGCCATATTGGTTCTGGCGGCCGCTGTCTTCTTTTCGCATAAGATCATTGTTACCGATATTGCGCAAGCATATCAATTGCTTTCTCCGATGATGGGCAGAAAGATTGCGAGCATTCTTTTCGCCGTTGCTCTTCTTGCAAGCGGGCAATCCTCAACGATCACGGGGACCATGGCCGGACAAATAGTGATGGAAGGGTTTATCCGGCTCCGGATACGACCGGTCTTTCGTCGGCTGTTTACTCGCGCTCTGGCTATTATTCCTGCCGTTTTGGTGCTTAGCCTTGCAGGCGATGGCTCAACATACTATTTGCTGCTACTGAGTCAGGTGCTTCTCAGCATGCAGTTAGCTTTTGCGATCATTCCACTCATTCATTTCACAAGCGCTCGGGAAATAATGGGTGAGTTTGCCAACCGTGTGTGGGTACGGGTGTTGGCATGGCTCACCGCTGCCGTGATCATTGTATTGAACGCGCAGCTTTTATTTGCGAGCGAACGAGATGCCCTGGCGAGTAGTGGAACAATGAGAATACTTGGCCTTCTCGGGCTACCTGTACTAATGGCGTTGGGGATATTCCTGTTATATATCGCCATTGCGCCGTTTGTTCGTAAATGGCGAGAAGTCGGTAAGACACCGGAGATCGAGAGGCTTATTCCCGTGGGTACGCCTCCCACTGCCCGAGCGTTTCACAGGATCGGCGTTGCAGTAGAACGTTCGGAGCGGGATGAAGCCGTGGTCCATCGGGCGTTAGCTCTTGCCGGACCAACTGCGGAGATCGTCCTTATTCACGTCTCGGTTAGCGTTGGGGCAGATGTATTTGGCAAAGAATCATCCGATTCTTCGGCGCGGCTGGGTAAAGGATATCTTCGCTCGATCGAAGAGGAAGTTCGCACGTTAGGTGTTACGAATGTTCATTCGCATTTGGGCTTTGGGGACGTTTCAAAGGAGATCGTTCGTATTGCCCAAGAGGAAAAACTCGATGTGCTCGTTATGGGCGCTCATGGCCATCGAGGTTTGGAAGACCTGGTCTTAGGTGTGACTATTTCCGGCGTGCGCCACGCCCTTGATATTCCGATCTTAGTTGTAAAATAGATGGCAACCAAAATTTATACAAAGACGGGCGACGATGGTACTACCGGTCTTTTCGGTGGTTCGAGGGTGCCGAAGAATTCAGCTCGGATCGAAGCATACGGTACCGTAGATGAGCTTAATTCTTTCGTTGGTTACGCTGCTGCCGCCGCTGATGAGAGAACGGAATCCTTACGATCCTTACTATACTCGATCCAGCAAAATTTGTTTGTGCTCGGCGCTGACCTTGCCACGCCGCTCGAAACTCGCTCCACGTACAGCATCCCTCGCATCGATGGCAACGATGTCAGTCACTTAGAACATCTGATTGACGAACATACTGCTGCGTTGCCTGAATTAAAGCGATTTATTCTGCAGGGAGGTTCAGAACTTGCCGCGCGACTACACTTAGCTCGAACCATTTGTAGGAGGGCAGAGCGAACTCTCGTTACACTTTCACGCCTTGAAGAGATCGGTGGACACGATATTATCTTTTTAAACCGATTGTCCGATCTCTTATTCGTGCTTGCTCGCCGTGCGAATCAACTTACTAATATCAGTGATGTTGAATGGGACGGTAAAAAGTCTTAAAATTCTTTCCTGGAAAAGGCAAAGGAAGAAAGTGATACATAGATCGCGATCAGTCCAAGGGTAATAAATAAAGGCGCAAGATCCGCCGGTTTATTGACCAGGATGTGTGCGAGAGAATTACCAAGAGAATTTGAAGGGATGGTATATTTTATCCCTTTAGCTACGCTTGTAAGGATTCCCTCGGTTGAAAAGCCATTAAGAAGCCGGTCTAAAAAAAGGCCCAATGGAATGATCACTGCACCCAGAATATAGATCGCGAGAGCTATGATCGCGGCGAACCAACTGCTCCTGGTTAGAACTCCAAAGAGGGTCACTAAGGAATATATTCCTGCAAATGCGACCGTAATAAACAAGATGCTCCATAAAAAGGCAGGATTCCAGGCACCGAGCGAGAGCCCTGCAGCGATCCACAGTCCAATAATAAGATAAGCTACTTCGGCAGAAATAATAAGTACTCCTCCGGTGTATCTGCCAACGATATATTGCCACCGGGGGACGGGTTTCGAAAGATAAAGATCGATCGTACCTTTTTCCATTAGCGAGGTAACGAAGCTGGCAGTAACGAACGTACCAACAAATACACACAGAAGAAGCAGCATCATTGAGATGCCGGTCCACACGCCATCCAATACGGTTAAGCCGGCAAACTGCTGGGTAGTAACGTTGCTTCCATGTTGGACCTGAACCTTTGGCGGAGCAAGCAGACCGCTCTGTACCGCATTAAGCTGGAATAGCAATACGGCAATAATGATGCACGCCGTCGAAACAATGAACATTCCGAGAATGGTCTTTCGCGCAAATCCTTCGCGTATGGTACCACCGATGATAGCTAAGAATTTCATACGTGTGTTACGTTACTGGTCTTGATAAGATCGACAAATACATCTTCGAGTGATGAACGCTTGGGCGCCATGCTTTCAATAATACCGCCCGCTGAACGGAGGTGATCCATTGCAAGATTAAGATCTTCCGGAGAATTGCAACGAATCTCCACGAGGGTGCCGTCCGTTCGTACGATAAGGGAGCTGATAGAAGAGAGTATTTCCGGACTTATGTTACTTACACGGAGCTCATAGATATTCTCGGTTTTCGTAAGGTCTTCAACGCGGCCTTCGCGAACGATCTTGCCCAAGTCCATGATCGCAACTCGATCCGAGATACGCTCAACCTCGCTCAGCAAATGCGAATTGAGAAAGATCGTTTTACCTTCATTTTTTAAATGGAGCAGGACTTCTCGAATTTCTTTACGTCCTACCGGGTCGACACCATCTGTCGGCTCATCCAGAATGATAAGTTGGGGATCGTTTATGAGTGCCTGGGCGAGCCCGAGGCGTTGCATCATACCCTTCGAGTATTTGCGGACCTTCGTCTTTCGCCACTCGGCCATTCCGACAATTTTCAATGTCTCATCGATACGCTGGCTAAGTTTCGGCTCCGAAATTCCAGAGAGCTTACCAAAATATGTGAGTACTTGCTCGCCGGTCAAATAGAGTGGGTATCGGTGATTCTCCGGCAAATATCCCAGCCGTTCCTTCGCATGGACCGATCCAAAGGGATACCCCAGAACGCTTCCCTGGCCGGACTGGGTAAAAACAATACCAAGAACGCACTTGATAAATGTCGTCTTGCCAGCCCCATTCTTACCGAGCAATCCGAATATTTCACCGGATGAAACAGAAAGGCTTACATCCCGAAGTGCGTGGACTGCTTTAGAGCCTTTGCCGTAGGTTTTAGAGATACCATCGGCTGCGAGAGCGATATCCATGTGATAACAAGAAGTTGAAGTAAGTACTGTGAAGTAAGAACTCTCTAAGGCGGTTCCTCATTTTCATACTTCTTAACCTTCCAGATATACCGTGGCTAAATTACACGAAGGACGCGTCGTTATTGTAACAGGTGCCGCTATCGGCAATGGGCAGGCGTTTGCGGCCGAATTTGCACGAGAAGGGGCACAGGTCGTCCTGGCTGATATTATCGAAGCGACAGAAACCAGGGACCGCATCCTCGCTCAAGCAGGTGCCTGTGAGCCGATGCTTCTTACCGTCGATGTAACGAGCGAACCGGCCACTAAAGAGATGGCCCGCATCGTGAAGGAAAAATTTGGCCGGATCGATATCCTGATCAATAACGCCGGCATCTATGACGAAGAGCCTTTTGAACTGCTTTCCCTCGAAGCCTGGAAGCGAGTGCTCGATGTCAATCTCACTGGATTATTTTTAGCGACAAAAGCGGTAGTGCCCGTCATGAAGCAGCAGCAGCATGGCCGGATCGTTAATCTTTCCAGCGATACTATCTGGCTGGGGACTCCATACCTGGTTCACTACGTAACAAGTAAGATGGGGGTGGTCGGCTTTACCCGTGCATTGGCAACCGAAGTAGGGAAATACGGCATTACAGTAAATGCCATTACATTGGGGCTTACAGCTACTCAACGTCCGCCCGGAGCACGATTAAATCAAGGAAATATTCTCTCACATGTTCTGCCTCCGCAAGCGATCGAGCGGGCCGAAACACCTGAGGATATTGCCCAAATTGTATCATTCCTTGCGTCTGACGCATCGAGTATCATTACCGGTCAAACGATCAATGTGGATGGTGGCGTTGCCAGGCACTAAGCATCCATCACTTTTCAGGAACAAAACTGCCTGTTTAGAGTGTCAAGACCATTGGATCAGTCCGTTTTAGGTTTGCGTTGCGATTTTTTAGGACCCCAAACATAATTAAAGGGTCATTCACCTCAGTACTGATCATACCTACAGTTGTTGCTAGCTATAGGTAATCGTTGGAGAACTGGCATAATTTCAGTATACATTGAAGGTTCTGTATACTATGGGTGCTGATTACTTTAATCCATAGTTCAAGCCTCGAAACATTTTTTAATTCTTCATAACCGCCCGAGGAAGACAGGTTGCGACCTTCTGGTACGGCGACGTTTATACATTCCACCTGCAATAAGATGAACTACAAAAGCAAGGACGGCTTGACAGAAGCCATCGAGCGACTACGCTCTGAACTTGGTGTGATCAAAGAAGAACTGCGCGTCATTGAAATGCGTAAACCCGCATTGGAATCGCGTGCACAACGTATAGCCGAAGCATTGCAAATGCTTATGGGCGATGGCTCGACCGGTGACCCTCGCTGGTTGCAGCTTCCCAGAATTACCGAGATAGGACTCGATCGAGGTGAGCCTGTCGTAGCAGGAATGCCTGCTTCGACACCACGTGCCTTTAAGCCAAAGCCAGGCCCGCTCAAAAGACCGGAATTTTCCCCGGAAGCATTGGCTGCGATGGGAGAGTATACTCGGCAGGCTAATCGGCCGGTTAAATCGGCTGAACTATATGAGTATTTAGTTCGAGAACAATTACTGGAGCCGATCGAAACGGAGATGCCCTATAAATCTTTCGCGATCACACTTCGGAATATCGAACAGGAATATATCGACTACGATCGTAATACAAAGACCTGGAGTTTGAAAGATCGCTCTCCAAAAGCAAAATTGAAAGAAGCATTGGAAAAAGGGGATGGAACACGCGTAGTATCTTCTCATCAACTGGGAGTAACTCGTGAAGAACACCCTTTCGTGAAGGCGGTCAATAGTGTATTTAAACTGCATCGTTGGGAATCGCTATCCGCCAATCAATTATTCGACGAGCTTTCGGAAAAGCGTGACTTTGGTCTTATTCCAGGAGCCGGAAGCTTATCCGATTTCACAACAACCATGGGGACGTATACCGACTTTTTCGACTATGACGAAGAGACGGAAACATATAAACCCCTGAAGCAAGAGACCTCCCGGCCAGACTTCCCAACGGGAGTGCCGGGACTTTATACGGTGAAGTCCAACGGTAATCTGACCACAGTTTAAGTGGCGCCAAGAGCATAAACAAAAATCCCCGGTTTCCCGGGGATTTTTTATTTGAGGCGCCGTCCGGATTCGAACCGGAGAATGGAGCTTTTGCAGAGCTCTGCCTTACCACTTGGCTACGGCGCCGATACTATCCTGATTCAATTTCAGGAGTGACGCACTACCACCGAATCAACTCAAAAGTTTCCTTTTTGCTATTGTGCGGTTGTCGGCTCTCCAACGACGATCGTTTTATTCAGAACTTCCCCGGTAGAAGAGATCTCATACAGGATCGGTACACCCGTCGCGAGATTCAGATTTAGCACTTCCTCCTTCGTCAATTTATCCAACTCCATCACGATCGATCGGAGCGAATTTCCGTGGGCGACCACGAGCACGTTCTCACCTTTTTTAACGAACGGCATGATCTTCGACTCAAAATAGGGAAGCGTGCGAGCGGCCGTGTCTTTCAGGCTCTCACCGTTGGGAGGAGGCACATCATAGCTGCGGCGCCAAATATGGACTTGTTCGGCACCAAACTTTTGGGCCGTTTCGTCTTTGTTCAGCCCTTGCAGATCGCCATACATTCGCTCATTCAGAGCTTTATCCTTCTCGATCGGAATGTCACTTTGTCCTATGGTTTTTAGTGCGATCTCGAGCGTTTCGATCGCACGACTGAGAACAGAAGTGAAGGCGCGGTCGAAGTGGATAGTGCGGATAAGCTCACCGGCTCGTTTGGCTTCTTCACGCCCTTTATCCGAGAGCGGAATATCGACCCACCCGGTAAAGCGGTTTTCTAAATTCCATTGTGATTCGCCGTGACGAAGAAGAATTAGTTTGCCCATAATAAACAAGATCAATACGCGCGCTTCCTCGACCAATACAAAAGCGGGAAGATGGCAATGAATACGGTGTAGAGTGCCCCCACGGCGCCATATCGAAATGCAAATTCACTGAACGACATTTCCGAACCGCGAGTCACTAAGAAATAGTACAGAAAATTATTGATAACAGCACCAAGCAAGGTAAGAAGGAGGAATGGCCAGTTACGCAGGTTCTGCTCTACACGCTCACGGTCGAAAAAATAACCAACCGAGAAGCAAGCAGCCGTTTTTGCTAGCGCGTGAGCACCTAAGATACTGCTCGATGTAACGTCCAATGTCAGGCCCAGCAAAAAGCCAGCGGTCTCACCTACAAATTGTCCTTCCCGTATCGTGAGCCATACGAGAAAGATCATAAGAAAATCAGGGGAAACACCGGCAATCGATAAAAAGCGGCTTACCAGGACCTGCACGATCACGATAAGGAACCCAATGCCGGCATAGGATAAATACTGCATCGCCTATTTACGTTGCTCCTTTGCTTTCGGAGCATTTCCTTCTTCCGTTGCTTTTTGCTCCAACGTGAGACGTTCTTTTTCTTTACTGATATCTTTTACGACGACATAGACATGCTCCACTCGATAAAAATTTACCGATGGATTAACCAGCACTCTACGAAATAAAGAATTCGCTTCCGGCGCAATACTGTCTATTACTCCGATGGGAATATCCGGCGCAAAAAAAGAGGAATATTCACTCGTTACAACGAGATCGCCAAGCTGAACATCGAGGGCTTTCGGCACATTTCTCATCACGAGGTTTGGTCCACCTTCCCACGTAATAATGCCTTCTACGCGAGTGCGAGCGATCTTGGCAGCTATTCGAAGATCGGTATTATAAGACATTTGTACGAGCGAGAAATTTTGGCTGGTTGCGTAAATACGACCCACAAGCCCGGCATCCGTAATAACAGCCATTCCTTGCTGCATACTGTCCTTTGCACCGAGGTTGATCGTCAGCATATTGCGTTGGAAGCTGGTCGTTTTGCCTACCACCTCGGCAGGGACGAGCTTCCAGTCCTTATGAGGACCAATACCCAGAAGACGTCGCAATTCTTTATTTTCTGCTTCTGCACGGCGTAATCGGCCGACCTCAGCAGCTAATTCGACGGATCGAGCTTCTAATTCGCGGTTCTCGCGACGGAGCGCGATCGGGTTTGGGATCCAGGCATAGGTAGATTGAATGGCACCAACGATACCAGTTGCAAAGGCACGCAATGGCATGACGTCGGTCGTGCGGGAAACCGCGATCATGGTAAGCGACGCAGCGACAAAAATCGTCAGCGCTACGTACTCTTTGAATGCGATGAGAAAATCTAAGAACCTACGCAAGGTTAATTACAAATTACGAATGACGAATTACGAACGACGAACGGTGGAGCACTCGAAATCCGTAATTCGTAATTGTCAATTAATACCTTCTGCTCTTGATCAAGACCTTCATGTACTGTGAAAGGTTTTCCAGGACCTTGCCCGTACCTCGTACAACAGCCGTTAAGGGGTCATCCGCCACATGAACTGGAAGATTAGTCTCGAGGCGAAGGCGCTCATCGAGTCCTTTCAGCAAAGCGCCACCACCGGAGAGCATCATTCCGCGATCCAGAATATCGGCTGAAAGCTCTGGCGGCGTGCGTTCAAGGCTTACTTTCACAGCCTCCACGATAGCATTGATCGGGTCCGCGAGCGCTTCTCGGACTTCCGTTGAACTGACTTCGATGGTCTTCGGAATACCTGCGACCAGGTCTCGGCCCTTCACTTCGACCATCAATTCTTCTTCCAACGGCATTGCGCTACCGACCTGACATTTAATAAGCTCAGCCGTACGCTCACCGATAAGAATGTTATAATTCCGTTTGAAGAACTGCATGACCGCCATCGTAAGCTCGTCTCCCGCTACACGAATGGACTCCTGATTAACAATACCAGAAAGAGCGATAACCGCAATTTCCGTTGTACCACCACCGATATCGATGATGATATTACCAACGGGGGCTTCAACATCGAGGCCAATTCCGATAGCGGCAGCCATCGGTTCTGCAATGAGATGGACTTCTTTGGCGCCGGCATGTTCCGCAGAATCGCGAACGGCGCGTTTTTCTACCTCGGTAATTCCCGATGGCACGCTGATAACAATTCGGCGGGAAGGAAGCCAGGAAGGGTGGACTTTCTTGATCAGTGCACGAAGCATTCCCTCGGCGATCTCGAAATCCGCAATAACGCCGTCCTTCATAGGACGGATCGTTTGAATATCGCGGTGCGTACGGCCGACCATTGCCTGCGCTTCGCGCCCGATCGCTACGATCTTTTTCGTGGTCGAATCGAAGGCGACGATCGAGGGCTCGTTAAGGACAATTCCTTTGCCCTTCATATAGATCAGCGTATTCGCCGTTCCAAGATCGACCGCGATATCAGCGCTAAATAAGCTCAACATGTAAGTAAGAAGTCCTAAGTGCTTAGTAACGGCATACCTGCCATCCTTACCTGAACGCTATTATAATTCAGGTGAGATTCAGATCTACCCTTAGTGGTGAAAATGTCTCATTCCGGTCATGATCAAAGCAACACCGCGCTCTTCGGCTGCCTGAATGACTTCTGCATCGCGCACGGAGCCGCCAGGTTCAATGATCGCCTTTGCGCCTGCCTCAGCCGCAGCGATCAACCCATCGGCGAATGGATAGAACGCATCGCTTGCCACGAAAGAGCCTTTCAGCGAAAGACCGTGCAATCGTGCATGCTCGACCGCAATACGGCTTGCTTCGACACGTGAGGTCTGACCGGCTCCGAGGCCCAATGTTCGTGCAAAATTACCATCCATTCCGCAAAAGGCAATTGCATTCGACTTAAGATGTTTTACGATCTTAAGCGCAAATGTAAGCGCGTGCCGATCGCTCGGGCTTGCCGGATGCGATGTAACAGATTTGAACTCGGAATTGCTCACCAGATCTATATCTGGTGTTTGACGTAAAATGCCGCCTACGACCGAGCGAAGCTCAGGCGTAGTGGAGATAGCGATCTTTAGCCGATCTGTATTGAAGGTAAGCAACCGGCGGTCCTTCTTCTTTTTAAGAAGCTCTAAAGCATCGGCTTGGTACGACGGCGCTAGCACGACCTCACTAAAAAACTCATTCAGGCGTCCGGCAAGTATAGCATCAATCTCCGTATTCAGTATGATTATTCCACCGAACGGGCTTTCCGGATCTGTCGTAAAAGCGCGATCGAAAGCATCCAATCCATTCGCGCCTTCTGCTACGCCGCAGGGGTTAGTATGCTTAATTATGGCAGCCACCGGTTTTGCGGGATCGGATGGAAGAAATTCGGCTATAAGGCCAAGTGCAGCGGAAATATCGAGTATATTATTGTAGGATAACTCCTTCCCCCAAAGCTGAGCGCAGATGTTCGAGAATTCCGTCCCATACAGGGCCGCATCTTGATGTGGGTTCTCTCCATATCGAAGCGAGGAGATCCGAGGAAGAGAAAGATTCAAGCTCTCTTCCTGTTTTCCATGCCCGTTCTGGAACGTGCGGTTAAAGTAATCTGCGATCGCTCGGTCGTATTGAGCTACATGCTCGAATGCTTCCCGTGCCAGGTCGCGGCGTAACGCTAAGTTGGTTGAGCCGTCATTGGCTTCGAATGTCTGCAAAAACCGCTCGTATTGATCCGGTGCCGTGAGCAGTGTAACCGCCGCAAAATTCTTTGCAGCGCTTCGTAACATTGCAGGTCCGCCTATATCGATCTGTTCGATGATCTCTTGCTCCGTAACACCCGGCTTAGCAACCGTTTCTTCGAAAGGATAGAGATTTCCGATCAGAAGATCGATGGCAGCAATTCCGTTTGCTTGTGCTTCCTCAGCGTGCGACGCAAGGTCGCGACGGTAGAGCAACCCACCATGTACGATGGGGTGCAACGTCTTTAAGCGGCCATCGAATATCTCGGGGGAGTGCGTAACTTCCGTGATACCTAAGACGGGAATTCCAAGGCCTCGCAGAAACTTTTCAGTGCCTCCGGTTGAAATGATCTCGACGCCTCGGCTGGCCAGTGTACGGGCAAGCATTTCCAGACCCGTTTTATCATACACGCTAATAAGTGCGCGACGGATGGGGATGAGGTCGAGTTGGATCGAAGGCTCTGTTTTTACTTGATGTGACATTTAAGATGCGATAAACACTCTTCCGTTTTGAATGGTGACTTTATCTGCGGCGACAAGCTCAATAGCTTTAGGATAGATCTCATGCTCAACAGTTTGTACTCGCTTTTGTAAGGTCTGCGGTGTATCATCGTCCTTAACCGGGCAGCAGCGCTGCATGATGATCGGCCCCACATCGTATTCCTGAGTAACAAAATGGACGGTGGCACCACTTACTTTGCATCCTCGAGCCAGAACTGCCTCGTGAACGCGCAAGCCATACATCGAACTCCCTCCAAACGAAGGAAGTAGTGCCGGATGAACATTAAGGATTCGTCCCTCGAAAGAATTGACAACAGCATCAGGCAATTTCTTAAGATATCCAGCAAGCACAATAAGATCGATATTCTCCGACCGCAGTGCATTTAAAAATTCTCGCTCGAACGTGTCCTGATCGCCGCCGTAACGGACCGCCGACAGATGCTCAGCGCGAAGACCGTTAGCACGAGCATATTCTAAGGCGCCGGCACCCGAATTATTGGATACAACCAGTGCCAGTTCTGCATGCGAAATAGTACCGGAAATGATCTCGCGGTGTATGTGCATCAGGTTAGTACCGTATCCTGATGCCAAGACTGCCAAGCGTTTAATTGTCGACCTCCTCCTTAATGGGTGTATGCAAATTTACGGAGAACAGCCATTAAGACTTTAATACCAGCAAGATCGTGAAAGAACGCTGGCGCTACCTGCGATATTGTATCCCGGCGCGGATTCCAAATGAGGTAAGATGCCAGTTCAGATCTTTCACAGCATCGAAAAATGGCAAATTCATGTAGGCTCCAGCTAACAGTGATATCTGCTGACTGAGCTTAAATTGGAATCCCGGTGATAATTCCAGTGCGATATGGAATGTTGTCGGACTTGGCAATGAACCCGAAGCAATATTATGATCTCTGGAGCCGGTAGAGCGTCCAGTTGAATCTGTAAGCGTAGTGGGAAAGACGATCTCGCGCGATTCACTATAGGTCCCGGATATCAGGAAGCCGGCGGCAAGGCCGGTGTATACATAAAAATGCTCCGGTATCGGATAGTAATAGACACCACCATTTACGGTGAGATAGCTCAGTGATGCTTCGGTAGTAAAATTCTCGATAAGCTTTGAAAGGCGAGAACCAGCCGTATCTCCATATTGAATGGAATCGGGTACAAATGTGGAATGCGTTGCGATCGCCGCTCCAGTAAAATTCGAATATCCTATACCAGCCGCGAGTTGTATCGATTTATCGATCGGATAAATATACATTCCCTGGAATCCACCGCTTAATCGCGTTGAGAATTGATCGAAGGTGGCAGGCGACTGTAAATACGTCGGTGGTTCAAACGCGACATCCGAAACAGTAAGTGAGGGCGTGGTAATAAATTGGACGGTCCATTCACGGCACGTCGGGCAGATATTCTCCCGACTCTCATTCATTGTGTAGAGCCAGTGAGCACCGTTGAACGTCCGACAAACGACCCAATAGGACTCGTTGCCGGCAGCGTCAGTCAACTTAAGGCTCATAAATCCACACGAGCCGGTATCGCGAATGCGGAAAAGCAGCGGCACTTCCGGGGCGCCTACATCGAACTTCGGTACACTGACCGGCGACCGAAAATTTTGACTATCGATAACAGTAATAGAGGCCATTCCTGCATCGAATAACCGGTCGTCTCGAGCTATAAGAGCGAGCGGAAGGGAAGCATCCTCGGATTCCAGTTCGAGAAGCGGTCGTGCAGTATCACGAACTGCTGGCACTGTCTCGACCAACTGTCCACCTTCATTGCCATAGGAATCGTAGTCATCGCTGCCTACGCCAAATCCGTAGGAGTATAGACCGAACGGTTTATCGCAGGAGACCGCATGCGATCCAAATCCGATCTCATATTGTGCAATACCATACCGCGAGATACCGATCTTCTTAAAATACCGGAGCGGTACGGTACGTCCATCGACGCGCAAAGAGCCTTCCGCATCGAGTGGCACAACCAGATTGATATAATGATGCCAATCGCCATTTACCGGTGTAGCAAAGCGGTAGTAATTCAGAAATTGCTCCGTCGGAACGATGAGCATCATAAACGGATCGCCAACTTTGATACTGTCGGCATCCGAGCCCTGCGCATATTCTGCGACCAACACCGGCGCCGATGCAGTGACGAACGAGTTATCGACCATGTGATCGTTGCCGTAGAAGTCTCCGGCTCGTAATTTAGCGACAAGCTTATTATTGACGAAGACTTCAGTGTTGTCCTCACTCGCCATAACCCTCATGGCATATTCTGTTTTACTCTCGAGCCGTCCTACATAAAACTGTCGCCCCCAGCTTGGAATAGGGGGCTCCATTTCCAGCAGTTGATCACAGAAGGAAACGCTGGTCGGTACCTGAGCACACGAATGTCCGACAAAAAAACTGATCGGCTTGGTCGAGGTAATAAGTGATCCCGTGAGGTCGCCAGGGCGATCCGGATTACCCGTACCGTGTACAAAGTAGGCATCCCCTTGATTAAGCTCGACAGAAAACGTCTCGCCTTTACGGTGTCCGCCGCGCGTATCACCTTTTAGCGAAATGGTGACAACGGTATGATCGGAAGTCCCCACGATCGCAAATTCTGTCGCAAAACTGGTCGGACCGTTTTGAAGCGAGTTATAACCCAGGGCCCTGTAGGTGGTACCTAATACTTTGACCGGTAATCCAAGATAGGTGTCAGTGCTCGCCGGACGGTGTGAGAGGCCAAAAACTGCAACATCATTATCAGCCACCACATGAACTCCGAGATGGGATACGGTCTCGCTGGTGAGTAATTCAATATCGGTATCGAGATTGATCTCTTTGATCTCGGAAGCTTTAAGGTCGAACGGTATTTGTTCTCCGAGACCGGGCACGGATACCACACCATGCGTTGCACGGTCGCTCGTAATGAATAGCTTCAGGCTTAACGTCTTGTTACCCTCGATCACGGCATTCTGCGGAAACGCAAGCCAGAATTCTTTACCGCGAGAATCTTCCAAAGTTGTCGAACCATCCTGAGCGTACACACTCATACTCCAAAGCACGGAGAGCGCTGAGATCAGAAAAAGGAATATGGTCCGATTATGCTGCATCAATGTATGATCGAGAATCGCATGTAGTCGACAACATTTGTAGCGCCGGAGGCCGTATACGTTATTAATTGGACCATGTACGCGCCGGACGGCAATGTAAAGGGCGGAATAATAAAGTTATGCAAGCCCGCAGGGGTTGATTGCTTAGCTTGCAATACATAAATATCCCTGCCAGCCGAATCGAAGACGCGGCATTCGAATACTTCGTCTGTGTGGGTATAGACCTGAACCGTAATAGCCTGATTCGCTCGAGCAGGAGATGGATAGGCGCTCACCAAATACGAACCCCATCGCGGCCGGAGATGCCCGATGATGCTCGAATCCTGCGAACCCGCGCCCGACTGGGCAAGGGCCGGCATAGCTACGACGAGAAGTAAAATAACGAAAAGTGCGCGCACGAATGGGTAACAAGCAGAAAGAACTCTTAAGTGCGATTTACTTCGTTAAGGCAAGGTGCAATTCTTTTAGCTGATATTGGTCGACCTCGGAAGGCGAACTATCCATCAGGCTTTGCATGCTGGTCGTCTTCGGAAATGCGATAACGTCTCGTATATTTTCCGTGCCACAGCAGAGCATGACAATACGATCGATGCCAAGCGCCATTCCACCGTGGGGTGGCGCACCGTATTGGAAGGCCTCCAATATAAAGCCAAACTTTTTGAGCTGGTCCTCTTTACTATGGCCAAGCAGATCGAACACTTCTTCCTGCATTGTTCGGTCGTGGATACGAATAGAGCCAGAGCCTAATTCGTAGCCATTGACAACAATGTCGTACGCACGGGCACGTACATGCTGCAATCCTTCGCTACGTCGTGCCCAATCCTGAGGATCAGGAGATGTGAACGGGTGGTGCTTGAAGGTGAAGCTGCCTTTCTCCTCATCCTCCTCGAACATCGGGAAATTCGTGATCCACGCTGGGGCAAATTCGAATTCTTTTCCTTCCAGTAGCCCAAGACGATTTGCAAGTTCGCTGCGAAGCGCGCCAAGAATAGTGTAAGCCCGCTCCCATTTTGGATGCGAGACGACCAATATCAGATCCCCGGTCTGCGCACCGCAGACCGATCGGATATCGCGCAAAAGATCATCGGATAAGAATTTCTTTGCACTCGAATCATAGCCATCGGCATTGACTTTGATCCACACCAATCCGCCGGCGCCAAATACTTTAGCAAGGTCCGTGAGAGTATCGATCTGTTTACGCGACCAGGCCGCACCGCCGGGTGCCACGACAGCCCCAATAACTCCGAGCCGCTTTTCGAGTACTTCGTTAAAGACCTTGAATTCGGTTTTGCCGCGCACCATTTCGGTCAGCGTCTGAATTTCGAGGCCATAGCGAAGGTCCGGCTTATCACTACCGAAACGGCTCATTGCTTCGTGATAGCTGAGTTGCAGGAAGGGAGAGGGAAGTGTAAGCCCCAGCTCTTTCCACACTCGGGCTAATGCCCCTTCCATCACGTCATAGATGAGGTCCTCATTGGGGAAGCTCATCTCAACATCGAGCTGTGTAAACTCTGGCTGACGGTCCGCACGCAGATCTTCATCGCGGAAGCATCGGGCGATCTGAAAATAGCGGTCAAAGCCCGAGATCATCAACACCTGCTTATAAAGCTGGGGCGATTGCGGCAGGGCATAGAATGAGCCGGGGTGGATTCGGCTTGGCACCAGAAAATCTCGTGCACCTTCCGGTGTCGCCTTCATCAGGATCGGCGTTTCGATCTCATAAAATCCACGCTCATTGTAATAGTCCCGAATAGCTTTAACGACCTTATGCCGAACGGCAAGATTACGCTGCAAGCTCGGACGACGGAGATCGAGATACCGATAACGAAGCCGCAGATCCTCGTTCGCAGTGGTGTCTTCCTTCACTTCAAAGGGTGGCACTTGCGATTCATTGAGCACTTCGAGGTAGCTCAACTCGATCTCGATCTCTCCCGTGGGAATTCGGGAGTTGGGGCTTTCACGTTTTTGAACGACGCCTTCCACAGAAACTACGAATTCGCTTCGAAGCTTTTTGGCACTCTCATATAGTTGAGCGGACCCCGTGGACGGGCGAATTACGCACTGCGACTTGCCTGAACGATCCCGGACATCGAAAAAGAGGACGCCGCCCATGTCGCGGTGTCCATCGACCCAACCATTGAGTACTACCCGCTTGCCAATATCACTTGCGCGGAGCTCGCCCGCCATTACCGTTCGCCGCTTATAAGACATTCGTATCCTTAAAACTTGTCAGAACTGCAAAAATACGACGAACGGGAGAGAAGTTACCAAGTATAGCCGATTGTAGCCTTGCCGGTAAGTGAAAGTCCCCAAAGTATTACCTTGCTGTATTGTTCAGGCCCAATAATATAGCTTGGGCCAAGAGCAGTCTTCAGCTCAATATGCTTACCCAAAAGAAGGCGCTCACCCAGAAGCATCCCAAATATTATATCGTACCCCGTAGTAGACGAAGTTGAGTCATAATCGTAGAAGGACCATCTATTATCCAGGCCGAGGCTGGCTCCTATTAAGTGGTGAGCGTTTGGTTCATTGAGCCGAATGACACCCGCGGTGCCTTCAACGAAAAATATTTTCCAAATACTTTGGGTGGGGTGCGCCAGAAAATCTAATTGAAGACCATAGGAATGTCCGGTCGTTAGAATTCCAATTCCGGCTTCGATGGTCTTGGTTATGTCGTGTTCAAATCCGATCCCGAAAAATGGCACCACGAGATCCAGGTGTACGGAATTATGATAACGATCAAAAAGAGTCCAAGAAGGATAGAATGCGCTATCCAACAAGAGAAGGTGATTTGTGGGGTCATACACCGCACGAGGATGCTCCCGAACGATGCTGTCAAATTTAGAACGAACCGAATCCTCCGCAATGGGTCGGGGGCTTTCTTGCGCCATTGCTGAATAGCTTAGAAAAAACACGAGACAAACCGGGACCAGCACCTTAAGCATATTTAAAAGTTGCTAGTAAATTGTAGAAACGGACTGACAATTAGAATCCAATACCTTTTTCAAATATAATTAAAGGCGGTTTGAGGCACGGATTTTCCTCAAAAATAAGGCAAATCCCTTCGCCTACTAGACGTTACAGACAACCCTTGCGATTGTGGGTGAAAGAATAGACCGCTTCGCCACTAAACCGGATTATTCCCCATCGTTTTTGGCGCCACATTTAAATTGATAGAATATACTTAATTAGTGAAACATTTTTGATATTGTTACGTAGGTAAAAAGTTGCGAGCGTTGCGAGTGTAAACGGTCTCTGGAAGCGCATCCATGCCGACCCCTGCACACTGAAAGCAAATGGCGCCCTTGAGGGCAGCCAAGAAGTCCCGATCCTGCAAAGAAAAAGCCACCAAGGCCACTGTTTGGGAGACATTGCCTGCCGTGTTCGTTGAAAATTTGGGAATCGTCAGAGGTGCGCTCCTTTAGGCGATTCAAGAGCGTATCGGTGCTGGCTGCGGCCTTTTCAACAAGGCCATTAACTTCGTTAAATTGTCACTAAAGATCGGAATTGTTCGAACTCTTCTCCGGTTTCTCCGGCGCGCGAAAAAGAGGGACCGGAATAATAAGATGTCCGCTCTAAAGCGCAGCAGAGGAAAACTAAGACCTTTCGGGGTCTAAACTGCCTAAAACCGTTTGTTTTGTCTGAATTCAGGCGTTTTCTGAGAGTCAGAAATCTAGTTGCAGGGATTCAGCGACAGACTAAACAATCGACTACATTGATCTTACACACACCGCAAGGGATCGGCGTGGCGTTCCGTCATCGGGGGCGTTCCGCAGATTCAACAGTCGCTTTGCCCTCTCGTGTGGACGAGCTATCGTCCATCATACCACCCCGAGGTACTCCTCCAATACTATTATTTACGCCGCCTTTATCATCGTAGCGCGGTTTCCGGCCCCGTACTTCCGGGTTCTTAGCACGAGCAGGTGATTCATTCCTGTCTTCTGCCGAGAGGGTAACGTATCCTCTCACGATAGAATAGAAAGAATTAAAAAGTTTTTTAGGATACGCAGCAAGCAATATTTATGGCAAAAGCAACAAAGACACCAAACGGAACTCCGCTGCTCGGTGGCTCGCACGTCATCGAGAACGGCAGAATTTCGTTTTCGAAGATTCCACGCGATTATGATCTGCCCGATCTTCTGGACGTACAGCTTAAGTCGTTCCACGAATTTCTACAAGAGGGCATTCCGATCGCTGAACGGTTGGCGACCGGTCTCGAGTCCGTCTTCCAATTGAATTTCCCGATCGTCGATAGCCGTGAGACATTCGTTCTCGAATATCTCGACTATCGCCTGGAGAAGCCACGCTACAATGTGACCGAGTGTCAGGAGCGGGGCCTTACCTACAGCGTGCCGCTCAAGGCGCGCCTTCGTCTTTCTTCCAAGAACCAGGAAGAGAAGACCGAGGACTTTGTAGAGACGGTCGAACAGGAAGTCTTCCTTGGCAACCTGCCGATGATGACGGATCGCGGTACCTTTATTATCAATGGCGCCGAGCGTGTCGTGGTATCGCAGCTTCACCGCAGCCCCGGCGTCTTCTTTGCCGAGAGCTTGCATCCGAACGGCACGACCATCTATTCCGGCCGTGTCATTCCATTCCGCGGTAGCTGGGTAGAGTTTACGACAGACATTAATAATGTCCTGTGGGCGTACATTGACCGCAAGAAGAAATTCCCGGTCACGATGCTCCTTCGTGCGCTCGGATGGTCGAGCGATGAAGACATTCTCCAGCTCTTCGATCTTATCCAGGACGTCGATGTAAAGACGGCCGATCTTACCGAACATGTCGGTAAGCTGGTAGCCGCTGACGTCATCGATATGAACACGGGCGAAATCTTCCTTTCGAAGGATTCAACGTTCCTCGAAGAGCACGTCGAGCGCGTAAAGAGTGGTGGTATTCGCAAGATCAAGTTCATGGATCTCGAAGATACCGGTGGTTCGGTCGTCCTTAATACGATCACAAAGGACCCATCACGTTCTACGGACGATGCATTCGAGGCGATCTATCGCGTCATGCGTTCTTCGGAAGCACCAGACATGGAAGCCGCTCGCGGTCTTCTCGAGAAGCTCTTCTTCAATCAGAAGCGCTACGATCTCGGATTGGTCGGACGTATTCGCCTTAACCAAAAGCTTCACGAAGCCAATGGTCGTGCGCCGATCCCGAACGAGATCACGACGCTTACCAAAGAAGACATCGTCGAGATCTTAAAGTATATCATTCGCCTTCAGCTTGGTAAAGCTTCGGTCGATGATATCGATCACTTGGGTAACCGCCGTGTGCGAACGGTCGGTGAACAGCTCGCGCAACAGTTCAATATCGGTCTTGCCCGTATGGCACGTACGATCCGCGAGCGTATGTCGATCCACGATGAGAAAGTCGGCCCGGCTGACCTTGTGAATGCGCGTACGGTAACGAGCGTGATCAACACGTTCTTCGGTACGAACCAGCTCTCGCAGTTCATGGACCAGACGAATCCGCTGGCCGAAATGACGCACAAACGTCGTATGTCGGCTCTCGGACCGGGAGGTCTTACACGCGAGCGCGCTGGCTTCGAAGTCCGCGACGTACACTACACGCATTATGGCCGTCTTTGCCCGATCGAAACGCCGGAAGGTCCGAACATCGGTCTTATCTCGTCGCTTGCGGTTTATTCGCGAGTCAATGAGTTCGGCTTCCTCGAGACACCGTATCGTATCGTGAAGAATGGCAAGGTAACGAGCGAGATCACGTATCTCACCGCCGACGACGAAGAAGATAAGGTCGTCGCGCAGGCCAATCAGCCGCTCGATGAGAAGGGCCACTTTATTGGCGATCGTATCAGCGCCCGCCAATTCGGCGACTTCATCGTCGTGACGCCAGACAAAGTACAATACATGGACGTTGCGCCGTCGCAGATCGTATCGGCCGCCGCCGCGCTTGTACCCTTCCTCGAGCATGACGACGCTAACCGCGCTCTCATGGGCTCGAACATGCAACGCCAGGCGGTGCCTCTGCTTCGCCCGGATGCGCCGCTCGTCGGTACCGGCTTTGAAGGCAAGATCGCTCGCGATAGCCGTGCACTCGTTATTGCAGAGCGCGATGGCATCGTCGAGTTCGTCGATTCCGACCGCATTGTCATGGTCTATGATGATGAAGGCACGCGAGATGAGATTCTCGCCAGCTTCGACGATCGACGTCATCGTGAATACAAGCTTATCAAGTTCTTCCGTACGAACCAGGATACGTCGATCACACAGCGTCCGGTCGTTCGCGAAGGACAGCGCGTAAAGAAGGGTGATGTTCTTGCCGATTCGTCCTCGACGGATGGCGGCGAGCTCGCTCTCGGTCGAAACGTGCTCGTAGCATTCATGCCATGGCGCGGTTATAACTTCGAAGATGCTATCGTCATCAGCGAGCGCGTGGTCTCGGAAGATATTTACACTTCGATCCACATCGAGGAGTTCGAGCTTCACGTTCGCGATACGAAGCGCGGCGAGGAAGAACTCACACGCGAAATTCCTAACGTATCGGAAGAAGCAACCAAAGACCTCGATGACACGGGAGTTATCCGTGTCGGCGCGGAAGTAAAAGAAGGCGATATTCTTATCGGTAAGATCACGCCAAAGGGCGAGACGGATCCGACACCGGAAGAAAAGCTTCTCCGTGCCATCTTTGGCGATAAGGCCGGCGATGTAAAGGATGCCTCTATGAAGGCACCGCCAGGAATCAAGGGCGTCGTCGTCGATACCAAACTCTTCTCCCGCAAGGGCGTGAAGAAGGAAGGTGAAGAGAAGCGTGAAGAAAAGCGCCGCGTTGATATGATCGACGCTGCGTACAAGAATCAGCTTGATGATGCCAACCGTAAGCTTGCTGAAAAGCTGCTGAAGGTGCTCGATGGCGAAGCTTCGGTTGGTGTACGCGACCTCGATGGGGCAACCGTTATTCGCTCTGGCGTCACATTCAAGCACGACACGTTCTTCTCCCGCTTGGATGAGCTCGAGCGCTTCTCGGTCGGTTCTGACTGGGTGGACGATCGCCGCAAGATGAATCAGGTCCGTCGTATTTACGAAGGATACTGGATCAAGCGTGAGGATATCGACGCCGATCTCCGCCGCGAGAAATCGAAGGTGGGCCTTGGTGACGAACTTCAGCCAGGTATCATGCAGATGGCGAAGGTTTACGTTGCGAAAAAGCGTAAGCTCTCCGTCGGTGATAAGATGGCCGGTCGACACGGTAATAAAGGTGTTGTTGCGAAGATCGTACCGGTGCAGGACATGCCGTTCCTCGCCGATGGTACTCCGGTCGACATCGTTCTTAACCCGCTCGGCGTACCAAGCCGTATGAATATCGGCCAGCTCTATGAGACGGCACTCGGTTTTGCAGCAAGCAGGCTCGGCGTTCGTTTCGAGACTCCGATCTTCGACGGCGCGCACTGGGGTGATGTGAAGTCCTACCTCGAAGAGGCAGGTCTTACTTCGGACGCTCGTACAGAGCTATACGATGGCCGCAGCGGCGAGAAGTTCGACCAAAAAGTTACCGTCGGCCAGATCTATATGATGAAGCTGTCGCACTTGGTCGACGATAAGATCCACGCGCGTTCGATCGGACCGTACTCGCTCATCACACAGCAGCCGCTCGGTGGTAAAGCACAGTTCGGTGGTCAGCGCTTCGGAGAAATGGAAGTGTGGGCGCTTGAAGCATACGGCGCCGCGCATGCCCTTCAGGAGATCCTGACGGTAAAGTCCGACGACGTACCAGGCCGCTCGAAGGTCTACGAGGCGATCGTCAAAGGCGAGAACATGCCGGAGCCGAGCGTGCCGGAATCGTTCAGCGTGCTCGTGCGCGAACTGCAAGGCTTAGGCTTGGAAGTTCGTATCGATTAATGCGTGATCCCTCTCCCATTGGGAGAGGGATCTCAGAGAAAGATAAAGTTTAGAAATAGAAGATTAGGAGATAGTTATGGCTTACATGCTTCCGCAGGAAGTGCCGCTTCGGAATTTCGCATCGATCTCGGTTGGACTTTCCAGCCCAGATTCGATCTTGAATCGCAGTCACGGTGAGGTGACCAAGCCGGAGACGATCAACTACCGGTCGTATCGTCCTGAAAAAGATGGTCTCTTTTGTGAGAAGATCTTTGGACCGACGCGCGATTGGGAATGCTATTGTGGTAAGTACAAGCGCATTCGCTATAAAGGTATTATCTGCGATCGTTGCGGTGTCGAAGTAACGACGAAGTCCGTGCGCCGCGAGCGCTTCGGACACATCCAACTCGCGGTGCCGGTCGTACACATTTGGTACTTCCGTTCGCTGCCGAATAAGATCGGTCATTTGCTCGGCCTTCCGACGAAGGATCTCGAGAAGATCGTGTATTACGAATCGTATGCGGTGGTAAACCCCGGCCCGACAGGGCTTCCGGCTCGCCACCTGCTTACCGAGGAAGAATATTTCCGTATTCTCGATTCACTTCCGGCCGGCAATCAGGATCTCGACAATGATGATCCGAACAAGTTTGTCGCTCTTATCGGTGGTGAGGCTATTAAAGAGCTTTTGCGCCGCATCGATATCGAAGCGCTTTCGCTCGACCTTCGCCGGGCAGCGCGTGAGGAGACTTCACAGCTAAAGCGTCAGGAAGCCCTCAAGCGTCTTCGTACGATCGAGGCCTTCCGTCAGGAAGAGAACAAGCCTGCGAATCATCCGGAATGGATGGTCATGGATGTTATTCCGGTCATTCCGCCGGAGCTTCGTCCACTCGTACCGCTCGAAGGTGGTCGTTTTGCAACGTCCGACCTTAACGATCTCTATCGCCGCGTAATTATCCGCAACAACCGCTTAAAGCGCCTCATGGATATCAAGGCGCCGGAAGTAATTCTCCGAAACGAAAAGCGTATGTTGCAGGAGGCTGTCGATTCGCTGCTCGATAACTCGCGCCGCGTCTCTGCCGTCCGTTCCGATACGAGCCGCGCACTTAAGTCGCTTTCGGATACCCTGAAAGGAAAGCAAGGCCGCTTCCGTCAGAACCTGCTCGGTAAGCGTGTTGACTATTCGGGCCGCTCGGTTATCGTAGTCGGTCCGGAGCTAAAGCTCCACGAGTGCGGACTCCCGAAGGAGATGGCTGTCGAACTCTTTAAGCCGTTTATTATCCGCAAGCTCATCGAGCGCGGTATTACCAAGACGGTGAAGAGCGCGAAGAAGGTAGTAGAGCGTAAGACGACCGAGGTATGGGATATTCTCGAGTCGATCATCGATGGGCATCCGATCATGCTCAATCGTGCTCCTACGCTTCACCGCTTAGGTATTCAGGCATTCCAGCCGCGACTGGTTGAAGGCCGCGCGCTCCAGATCCATCCGCTCGTTTGTACGGCGTTCAACGCCGACTTCGACGGTGACCAGATGGCCGTGCACGTACCGCTCAGCTACGAAGCTCAGCTCGAGTGCGCAATCCTCATGCTTTCGTCGCACAATATCATATCTCCGCAGAATGGTGAGCCGATCGCTGTTCCGTCGCAGGACATGGTTTTGGGCGCGTACTATCTCACGAAGCACCGCGATGGTGTGCTCGGCGAGGGTATGCGGTTCGGTTCGGCGAAAGAAGCGATTATTGCCTACAACATTGGCCGCCTCGATCTTCACGCGAAGGTCCATGTGCGCGTTAATGGTAAGATGATCGAGACGACGACCGGTCGTATCATCTTCAACCAGATCGTACCAAAAGAGCTCGGCTACCTGAACGAGCTTTTGACGAAGAAGCGTCTTCGCCAGATCATTTCTACGACCTTTCGTACCGTTGGCAACCTGAAGACCGTAGAATTCCTTGACAAGCTGAAAGAGCTTGGCTTCGGTTATGCAACGAAGGGTGGTCTTTCGGTAGCGCTTTCGGATATTATTGTGCCGAAAGAGAAGGACGAGATCATCAACAAGGCGCAGAAGCAGGTCGATGACGTACAGGATAAATACCTGAACGGCTTTATCACCTCCGGTGAGCGCTATAATAAGGTCATCGATATCTGGACCCGTGCGACCAACCGTACGGCAGATAAGCTGTTCGATACGCTCCAGCACGACCGCGACGGATTTAATCCGCTATACATGATGGTCGACTCCGGCGCCCGTGGTTCGAAAGAACAGGTGCGTCAATTGGCTGGTATGCGCGGTCTTATGGCTAAGCCGCAGAAGTCGCTTTCGGGTCAGACGGGCGAGCTTATCGAGAACCCGATCATCTCGAACTTCCACGAAGGTCTTTCGATCCTCGAGTACTTCATTTCGACGCACGGTGCTCGTAAAGGTCTTGCCGATACCGCGCTTAAGACGGCTGACGCAGGTTACCTCACTCGTCGTCTGATCGACGCAGCGCAGGATGCTATTGTCACCACCTTCGATTGTGGTACGATCCGAGGAATTCCGGTCAGCGCCCTTAAAGAGGGTGAGGACGTAAAAGAACCACTTGCCGAGCGCATCCTCGGCCGTGTATCGCTCGATAATGTGATCGATCCTCTTTCGCAGGAGGTAATCGTTGAAGCGGGTGGTATGGTCGATGAAGAAGTAGCGGCTCGTATTGCTGCGACCTCGATCGAAACGGTGCTTATTCGCTCCGTGCTTACGTGTGAAGCACGTCGTGGCGTCTGCGCACAATGCTATGGCCGTAACCTCACGACGCATAAGATCGTCGAAATGGGTGAGGCCGTTGGTATCATCGCCGCTCAGTCGATCGGTGAGCCAGGTACACAGCTTACACTCCGTACATTCCACACCGGTGGTGCTGCCTCACTTATTGCCTCACAGTCGCAGGTTACATCGAAGTTCGATGGTACCGTGCAGTATGAAGGCATGAAGGTCATCACTAATCCGGAAGGTGAGTTTATTGTAATGAGCCGTTCGGGTGTCGTGAACGTCCTTGATGAGGATAACCGCGTTGTTGGTAAGTTCGATGTACCATACGGTGCTCGTATCCTTGTAACCGACGGCCAGAAGGTCTCTAAGGGTGAAATGCTTTATGAATGGGATCCGTATAATGCGGTCATCATTTCGGAGCATCCCGGCACGATTCGCTTTAAGGACTTCATCGAAAATGTCACGTATCGCGAGCAGGCCGATGAACTCACCGGCAACCTGCAGACCCGTACGATCGATTCGCGCGACCGCACAAAGTCGCCGACGATCGACATCGTAGGTGCCGATGGACATGTGATCATCAACTACATCATTCCGTCGAACGCAGTACTTCAGGTACAAAATCACGAAGAGATCGAAGCAGGCCGCGTGCTCGTCAAGATCGCTCGTGAGAGTGGAAAACAGCGCGATATCACGGGCGGTCTTCCACGCGTTACGGAGCTCTTCGAGGCTCGTAGCCCAAGCGATCCGGCAACGGTTTCGGAGATCGATGGCACCGTTCACTTCGAGAAGCCGCGTCGCGGTTCTCGCGTGGTCGTCGTAACTTCACACGATGGTACCGATCGCCGCGAGTACACGATCGCCTTTGGTAAGCATATTCTCGTGCAGGAAGGCGATACGGTTCGTTCGGGTGAGCGTCTTTCGGATGGTTCGATCGACCCGCACGATATTCTCGCTATCAAGGGTGTCGCTGAAGTGCAGCAGTACCTTGTGAACGAGATCCAGGAAGTTTACCGCATGCAGGGTGTAAAGATATCTGACAAGCATATCGAAGTCATCGTGCGACAGATGCTGGGCAAAGTCCGCATTACGTCGTCGGGTGATTCGCTCTTGCTCGTCAACGACGAAGTCGATAAGACGAAGGTCGCGGAGGAGAATGACATCCTGATGAACTCGGTCTTCGTGACCAAGCGTGGCGATTCGAAGTTCAAGATCGGTCAGATGGTCGATAAGAAGCGCTTCAAAGAAGTCGTTTCTGACCTGAAGAAGAAGGACAAGACTCCACCAGAGTCACGTCCGGCAGAACCGGTGCATGGCGAGCCAGTATTGCTCGGTATCACGCAGGCTGCTCTTCAGACCGAGAGCTTCATTTCTGCCGCCAGCTTCCAGGAGACGACGAAAGTACTCACTGAGGCCTCGATTCAGGCGAAGGTGGATACGCTGCTCGGACTTAAGGAGAATGTTATCGTCGGACACCTTATTCCGGCGGGTACCGGTCTCCCGAAATTCCGCGAGCTCATCGTTGTTCCGAAGGAAGAGTTCAAGACCAGCGTCGATGGCGATGGTTGGATGGGCGCCGAGGAAGCGATCATAGTCGATCGCAATATGCGCAAAGAACGCGTGGCGGCTTAATGCCTCCGCGGGGTTCGCAAAAATTCAAAATCCCCGGCTTCGAAGAAGCTGGGGATTTTTGTTTCAAAAATATAAACCAAATAATTGGAGCTGTACTTCAAATTTAGAAGCTATTACTATAAATCTTGTGTGACGTAGTGCTGTTCTTCTCTTATGCGCATAGCCATTGGAAGCGACACCCCTACAGAACTCACGGAAGCGTTGAAAGCGGAGCTTGAAAAGCACGGTCATACGTTGCTGGAATTTGGTCCGCTCGATCGCTCCCAAACTGCACGAGATTGGCCCCTCGTTGCCGCCGATGTTGCAAGTGCTGTGGCCACCAAAAGGGCAGACGAAGGTATCGTCTGTTGTTGGACCGGGACAGGGGTATCCATCGCGGCAAATAAGATCCCGGGCATTCGTGCTGCTCTCGTTCAGGATGCCGAGACCGCTCGCGGCGCTCGAATTTATAATCACGCAAATGTTCTTGCCTTAAGCCTGCGAGCTACTACTATCCCCATTATGCGCGAAATTCTGGTCGCGTGGTTCGGAACACCAATTGCTGAGGGCGAAGCCCAAAGCGATTGGAATAAAGAGCAGGTTGCGCGTGTAGCAGCGCTCGAGCCACGATAACGACCGCTTTCGAAGCCAGTCTAAAAGTCCGTTTCTAAAAAGCAGGATGCAAAAATCCGTATTTTTGTGGCAGTTTGTGCCTGAAAGTCGGATTTAACGCACGTAACCAATCATACTAATATAATCAAATTCTTCGGTGGCGCGAAGAATAGCCGGTTGCAACTACGTCTGAACCCATGACCTCTCCACACCCCGAATTTCCCCCGCGCAGCATTCTCTTTCTTTCGACGGAAGTATACCCGTATGCGAAAACAGGAGGCTTAGCGGATGTCAGCTCAGCACTTCCTCAAGCGTTGCGCGAACTCGGCCATGATGTCCGAGTGATGATGCCCAAGTATGGATTTATTGGTGAGAAAAAACAAAAGATCCACCTCATCAATCGGCTGCAAGGGATCGAGTATAAGATAGGGGATAAGTATGTTGTTACGAACTTAAAGTCGAGTGCGATCCTCACGCAAAAGACGCGCATCCAAATGTACATGCTCGAGAGCGAAGATTATTTCGAGCGAATGGGTTTGTATGTTGATCTGGCCACTGGAAAAGACTACCCCGATAACGACGAGCGGTTTCTTGTTTATGCGCTGAGCGCCTTCGAGCTTTGTAAACGCCTGCTATGGAAGCCGGACATTATTCATTGCAATGATTGGCAAAGCGGTCTCGTACCTGCTCTCTTAAAAGAACTGGTAAAGAACGATTCATTCTTTGCCGACACTAAAACAGTTTTCACCATTCATAACTTAGCGTACCAGGGAAATTTTCCAGCGAGTACATTCCCCAAACTGGGTTTACCGCAGGATTACTTTACACCAGATGGTCTCGAGTTTTATGGTAAGGTCTCGTATCTAAAGGCCGGAATTGCCTACGCAGATGCGATCACCACTGTAAGCGAGACGTATGCGGAAGAAATTCGCACGCCAGAGTTCGGCTCTGGTATGGAGGGGCTTCTAACCAAGCGCAAGCGCGATCTTCACGGCATTTTGAATGGCATCGACCTATTGGTTTGGGATCCACAGAAGGATATTAATATTGTTCGGCCAATATCTCCTGAGGATATTTCCGGCAAAGAGGCCTGCAAGCAGGACCTATGCTTCGCGATGGGAATTCCTTATTCGGAAGGAACGCCGGTCCTCGGAATGATCGCCCGACTTAGCGATCAAAAAGGCTTCGACCTTCTTGCTGAGATCATCGATAATATTTTGAAGTCAGGCGCTCAACTTGTCATACTGGGAGAAGGGGATAAAAAGTATGTCGATCTGTTCTCTAAATTGCAGAAAAAGCACCCCGAGCAAATCGGCATTCATTTCGGCTTTCACGATAACTTAGCACATAAGATCGAGGCGGGAAGTGATATCTTCCTTATGCCGAGCGCCTACGAACCCTGTGGTCTCAACCAGATGTATTCCATGCACTATGGGACCATCCCGGTTGTTCGCAAGACCGGTGGTTTAGCGGATACCGTTATCGATGTGGAATCGGCTACCCGGCGCACGGGACCGACCGGATTTACGTTCGAAAAATACGACGCCAAGGCATTCTGGAAGGCGTTGGAACGGGCGATCAAAGCGTACCAGACCGATAAAAAGCTGTGGCATGAAATGCAGCTCAATGGTATGAAGCGCGATTTTTCATGGAATCGCTCGGCCGTTAAATATGCCGAGGTGTACGAAAAAGTCCTCTCACGGGGCCGAAAACAAGCATAACATTTTCGAAGACCACCGTATAAGAATTGTTAATATTCAGTCAGTCACCTTCTCGGAATACGCATTGATCAAGAATATTCTTTTTTCGATTACTCTGCTCCTCACCCTGGTAGGCTGCGAGGATAAAATTTCTACCTTGGGTTCACCGTATTTTCCCGATACTGTTCAGCTCCATACGATCACACGGACCGATACGGGCTTTATGCAGTTCTCGAATTATACGCGCTCGTATGTCACTGCTAATGGTGTCAATTATAATTTGACCTTCGGTTCGCCTTTGATGATCGTTGGCAGGGCATTAAGTGGAAGTGAGAATGTAGAAGCATGGGGACTCCTGCGATTTATTCCGTTCAATCCCGACTCGCTTACACACGTTATTGGCTTGCGACTTATTCTCTCTACACAGAAATATGCGTATGGAGATACAACGAACAGCAACGTATCACTTCGAGTATATACACAGAGCAGCGGTAAGGTGACCGATTCAACGATCGCTCTTTCGACTTCCGATCTGAGCTCTTCGTCCATTGGAAATCTTGACACGACAATACTGAACGATACCGGTCAAACGGTGGCGATTAATCTTGACACCAACGTGAAACCGATGCTTACTGCGAGTTCTCTTGCCTTTGTAGTGCTGCCAAGCGCAACAATGACAAATGCTCGCGCCTTCCGGACCTGCGAAAACGCGGCCTACGGTTCACCAGAACTTGAGTATACTCTGAAATATGGCGACAGTGTTTTCAAAGTGGTTCGTACAACGTTGGTAAATACAACCACGACCTCGAATGGCACGCTCGATATGTTTATCGTAAGGGACCAGAGCGTCTCGCCACCACATGAATTCACTGTTCGAGGGGGCGTTGGAGAGAGAGAACACATATTTTTTAATCTGGCGAGACCGAACGATACAGCAAATCTTAATCAATTTTCGACGATCAATAGCGCTCTTCTGAAATTAAAGGTTGACTGGGCCAATTCTCGGCACTCGGGTCTTTCCTTCGACACTACATTGTTGGGAATAAAAATTACGGGCATAGGAGATACCGCAGCCCTGCAGGATGACTTAGGTGTACCGGATCCAACGGATCCAACAGGACAGACCTATGAATTTCAGGTCCGTGGGCTTATCGAATCGTGGCTGCGTACACCAACCAGCAATCTTGGATTCGATATACGCGCCGGCTTCCAATCGGTCAATTTTGGAGGTACGGCCGTTCCAACAGAAGGTAATACTTTGAATCGCTGGACATTCTATGGATCGGATTATCCCGATTCGACCAAACGTCCGCAACTTATCATTTCTTATTCGCAGCTTCGGTGACACAAAACAGTAAAAAAGCTTTGAAGGTAGTCGCCTTTGCGATAATAATATGCGCTCCCTTACTCGTTCGCGCGCAAGGATCGCCTTACGGTCCGATCGGATTTGGATTACCGTTGCACTCATCTAATATTACCAGCGAAGCGCTTGGTGGTACCGGTGTAGCGATGGGAGCCAATCGTACGATCAACGATCTTAATCCGGCAGACTGGACGTGGTTGGATCGTGCCCGATTCAACGTTGCACTACGCTTCGATTATGTCAATGCGCAGCAGGGAACCCTGCAAGACGTTCAGCATAATTTCCACTTTGATGGCGTATCATTCGGTTCGCCGATATGGAGTCCTCTCAATGCTTCGCTCGCGCTGGGATATTTTCCGCTTACGGATGCGAGTAATGAGATCTCGACAAGCAACCCGCTTGGAACGCAAACCTATCTGACCCGCGGCGGTACTAATCTTGTTTTTGCCGGCTTAGCCGCACGATTGGTGCCTTCGATCGCACTCGGTGTCCGCGCAGATGTTGTGACGGGGGACATTCGCCATCTTGCGCAAGTCGTCTTTACAAGTACTGGTGTGGATAGCAGCGAGTTCGAACGTGATTATTTTTTCTATGGCGTTCGCCCAACATTTGGGATAGAATTCATTGGTGATTCTTTAGCTTCAGGACTTCGCGGTCTTACCATTGGAGCTTCGTATAGCCTTGCGACGAATCTCACATCGACCCGCGAGACCATTATAACGCCGCTTTCCAGTAACCTGGATACCACGATCGATGAAGTTGGGGTCGGGCGATATCCTGCTTCGATCGCCGCCGGATTATCCTATCGTTTTAGCCGCAGATATCGCGCGGAGTTCGATTACTTTGCACAGGATTTTTCGAGCGCCTTTGTGTATGCTCCTCATTCCAGTTCTGGCGATTCTTTGCTTCGCTCCAGTTCACGATTTGCTTTTGGTATCGAACGCCTGCCTAACATGAATGGGGAATACGGCACGTCATTCGGCTTCGATAAATGGGGACTTCGACTTGGATTTTCCTATGGCACGCTGCCAGTTAATCCTGCTGGTTCTGGTGGGGTTCAGGAATTAGCCCTTTCTGCCGGTCTCGGAATTCCGATCAGTTATGAGTCGCTCTTAAATCTTTCTGCCGTTGTTGGTCAGCATTTACCGCAGAACGCAAACTCCGCACCGAAGGAGACCTTTGTGCGTTTAGGGGCCGATATTAGTTTTTCCGAGCGCTGGTTCAATCCGACCCGCCGAGATTAGCATCCACACCCAATGAAGATTGCTATTGCCAGCGACCATGCTGGTTTTAACTATAAGAGTGCCATTATCCAATGGTTGAATGCGGCGGGCCATCAGGTAAAAGACTTCGGCACCGATAGCACGACTCCTGTGGATTATCCCGACTTTATTCGTCCGGCCGCAGAGGCTGTCGCACGGGGTGAATTTGAGCGTGGCATTGTGCTCGGCGGATCCGGTAACGGGGAAGCAATGGTAGCCAATAAGGTACATGGCATCCGGTGCGCATTGTGTTGGAATGAAGATTCTGCCAGGCTTTCTCGCCAGCATAACGATGCAAATGTTCTTTCCCTTGGTGAACGAATGATGACGGAAGATATGGCGCTGCGTATTGTAGAGATCTGGCTCACAACCGCATTTGAAGGCGGACGCCATAGCGCTCGAATAGCAAAAATTGAAAATCCAAGCTGAAACATACTACGATGTACGACCGGGAAGTATTTAATACCATTGAACAAGAGCTCGAACGTCAGCAGCATGGATTAGAGCTCATTGCCAGTGAAAACTTTACTTCGGCAGCCGTTCTGCGCGCGCAGGGAAGCGTGCTTACAAATAAGTACGCCGAGGGCTATCCTGGTAAGAGATATTATGGCGGATGTGAATTCGTTGATGTGGTCGAGAACCTCGCTCGAGATAGGGTAAAGAAGCTATTCGGCGCCGAGTATGCGAACGTGCAGCCACATTCCGGCTCGCAAGCCAATATGGCTGTGTATTTCACATTCCTCAAACCCGGCGATAAAGTGCTCGGCATGAATCTTTCGCATGGGGGCCATTTAACGCACGGCCATCCTGCAAATTTTTCGGGCCAGCTTTACGAGTTCCATGCCTACGGCGTCTCGAAAGAGACGGGCTACATTGACTACGCCGACGTAGAGCAAAAAGCCAGGGAAGTGAAGCCAAAGATGATCACCGTAGGCGCAAGCGCGTATTCCCGGAACATCGACTTTAAGCGCTTCAGAGAAATTGCAGACTCTGTCGGCGCCTTTTTGATGTGCGACATGGCGCATCCCGCAGGCTTGATCGCAAAAGGACATTTGAATAGCCCGCTTCCACATTGCCACGTTGTGACATCGACCACGCATAAGACGCTTCGTGGACCGCGCGGAGGACTAATTTTATTGGGCAAGGACTTCGAAAACACGTGGGGCGCTGTAGCACCCAAATCGGGCCGTACCAAAATGGTCTCCGAGCTTATTGATTCGACGGTAATGCCTGGCATTCAGGGCGGACCGCTTATGCATGTTATCGCTGCCAAAGCGGTTGCATTTGGCGAGGCTCTTGAGGACAGTTTTACCGAGTATGGTGCTCAGGTCATTCGTAACGCACAGCGCCTTGCTGCCGAACTCGTCAAACGAGGATTTTATATTATTTCCGGCGGCACGGATAATCACCTAATGCTTGCCGATCTTCGCGGTAAGAACGTTACTGGCAAGGCGGCGGAAGAAGCGCTCGATAAAGCGGCTATAACAGTAAATAAGAATGCTGTACCGTATGATGATAAGCCTGCCCTTGTAACGAGCGGCATTCGTATTGGCACTGCCGCTGTGACCACTCGGGGCATGCGTGAAGCGGAAATGGACGAGATCGCTGAAATGATCGATAAGGTCGTGTCGCATGTAGACGATGAGAATGTGATCGCCGCGGTCCGCGAGCAAGTGCATGCGCTTACAAGTCGATTCCCGTTATACGCAGAAATGTCTCAAGAAATCGCATCATAATAGCTCTTTCGAATACAGTGAATGGCAGAAGAGAAAGAGCCGGTAGAGAATAGTCCTTCCTCGGACGGTCCTTCTTCGGACCAGGAGATGTCCGTATGGGAGCATCTCGAAGAATTGCGTTGGACGGTTGTGCGCGCAGTGATCGGCATTGTGGTCGGCATGATCATTTGCGCAGTTTTCTTCGACCAGATCATCAACGTCGTAATTACTCTCCCGACTTCCCAAACGAACCCTCCGATGAAGTTGATGAACACGGAGGTGTATGGTCAGCTTTCGGTATGGATGCAGATCGTCCTGTGGGGCGGTGTCGTTATCTCATTCCCGTATACGATCGTTCAGATCTGGAAATTCATTAGCCCAGGTCTCAAGGACAAAGAGAAAAAATATGTCCGCCAGATCAGCTTTTTTACCGTCTTCAGCTTTTTATGCGGGATGGCATTCGCCTATTGGGTAATGCTACCCATGGTACTCGATTTTGCAATGGGTTTCGTGATCGGTACCGTTCAAAATATTATTGAAGTACATAAATACTTATCTGTATTCTTAGAGATCATATTACTGTCCGGTATTGTCTTCGAGCTTCCTCTCGTAGCTTATTTTCTGGGGCGTATCGGCTTCCTTACGCCAATTTTTATGCGTAAATACCGGCGGCATGCTATTGTCGCACTGTTAGCGATCGCAGCAGTATTATCGCCCGGCGGGAATCCACTTCTTCAGCTTATTTTGTTTGCACCATTGTGGGCGCTGTTTGAAATATCGATCTTAACAACCGCTCTCGCGAGCCGCCAGCGCCGCAGAGCTGAAGCGCTCGCTATGTCATAATCGCTCCTTATCTTTATGTCAGTACTGAAGGAAATAGGCCATTCGGTCGAGCAGGAGATGAAGGAATTCAACGCGGAATTCCGGCGAGCGATGATCTCCGAAGTGCCGATCGTTAATCTCGTCGCGAGATACCTTATTCGCACGAAAGGCAAGCAGCTTAGACCGATGCTTGTCCTCCTTTCTGCAAAAGCCGCTGGAGGCATTAACGAGTCAACGTATCGCGCCGCTACTCTCGTGGAATTACTTCATACAGCGACACTCATCCACGATGACGTGATCGATGATTCTGACACCAGGCGGGGGTTAGCCAGCATAAAGTCTCTATGGCGCAATAAGGTCGGTGTTTTGATGGGAGATTACCTCCTTGCTCAAGGTCTTCTTCGTACGGTTAAGACTTCCGAATACCATTTTCTGGAGATAACTTCTAATGCCGTCCGTCGAATGTCTGAAGGGGAGTTGTACCAGCTTCAAAAGGCAAGACAGCTTAATATCGACGAAGAAGCGTACTTTCGGATCATAGCCGACAAAACTGCTTCCCTTATCAGTACCTGCTGTGAATTGGGAGCCGCAAGTGTAAACCGAACGTCTGATTACGAACGATACTGCAAGGCGCTTCGAGACTATGGTGAAGCGGTCGGTATTGCCTTTCAGATCAAAGACGATCTCTTTGGGTATGAATCGAGTATGGGTACCATCGGTAAGCCCGTCGAAGCCGATCTAAAAGAGAAGAAGCTCACGTTGCCGCTTATTCATTCGCTTTCAAAAACGGACAAAGGTACTCGCAAGCGAATTATCGGTCTCATCAAAAATGGCAAAGCTGCGAAAGAAGGTTATCAGGAAGTTGTGAACTTTGTCTCGGCCAACGGCAGCATTTCGTATACTCGCTCGAAAGCCGAGGAGTATCGGGAACGTGCACTAAACTCTCTCCATGTATTGCCAGAGTCCCAAGCGCGAACCGCCCTGGAGCAGTTCGCGCATTACGTCATCGAGCGCGATAAATAGATTATTGTCCCTTCTTGGCGTTCCAGGACGCAGGGAAGTCCGAGCTCGTAACTAGAGAATCCATAATCACCAGGTTTGTTCGTCGACTATAAGGTCCAAGACGAACATTGGCATCCGGTGGAAGCTGCCCAAAAGTCTTAAGCGGAGCAAGTGAGGATGTTGTATCCGGAATATGCAAAAGAATAAGAAGCCTCGGCGCTAAGCCTAAGGTGCTATCCGTTCTTGATAGGTCACGATTCGAGTAAAAGCTTTTATAGTAATTACTCTGACTGGCAAGGTTCAGGCGAAAGCCAGTATTCGAAGCTGGATTATTGAACCAATTCTGGATCGTATCGCGAATGTCATGCGTACCACACCAGTCCTTGCTGTGTAATTGGCACACGATGGTCGGCGGTGCGTTATAGCGCCCATGATCGGGACTCTTATTCCAGGTCATCGTATCAAAGCCGAACGGCACTCCGATCTGCGAAACCCAGAACTGCGTATTATCGGTGGTCCCGTCCTCTTGCTGACCGCCATGATAGACTTCAAAATACGCATGATCAATCCCTGAGCCAGGCGGCAGACTTGGCAGAACAAATTTTACAAACGATACTTGATGATGCGAAACGATGCCAGGTATATCCCAAAGCCCGATATTCAAGCTGCCTTGAAGCAGCATATTAGTACCGGTATCGGTCGGCGCATCCGAAATATAGGTCGTGGAAGCAGCGGCTATCCACAAGGCAACGGGCGTTGTCCCAACCGTCGATGGGGAATTCGAAGACGAACAACTGGAAAGTAAATAGCTGCAAAGAATGGTAACGGTAAAAGCGAGACGTTTCATACTCAATCCTCCAAAATTTAGAGTGCAAATATACTGACTATCGACGGGAAAGTCAATATCCCTAAGGATTAAACATTAAGAGCAAACCGGTCTTGTGCTAAATTGAAAAGCTTTCGCCAAACAAATTTATTTAGCAAGACGACCATCAGGCAAAGAGAGAAAATACCGGCTCCCAGAAGAGCAAATTTGCCATCAGTGTAGGCCGTTTGCAGCAATGCACCAATGCCGTGAGCCGAGAATGTCTGATGATGATACTGTACCAGTTCGGCTACAATGCTGGCGTTCCAGGCACCGCCGGCAGCCGTAATAGCACCGGTTACAACCGATGGAAAGATCGCCGGAAGGATCAGCTTGCGCCACCACGCCTTTCGTGGCATGTTATAGCTCTGAAACATCTCCTGAAGGTCGGTCGGGACCGCACTGGCACCCGCCATTACATTGAATAGCATATACCATTGCGTACCCAGCAACATCAAAACGATGGAGCCATATTCGATCGAAATCCCCACTCGTAAAAAGAGGAAGATAAAGATAGGGAACAGCAGCGGCGCCGGGAATGAAGACAAGAACTGAACGATCGGTTGAAACCGATGAGCATACCGTGGATTCATTCCAAGGATAACACCGACCGGAATAGTCCAGGCCGCGCCTACTACTACCGCAACCAGGACTCGTAACAGCGAAAGCCCCGAATCACCCGCAATGCGGAGCCAATCGTATCCGCTCACATCATTTGTGAAGACAATAAAGAGTCGAAAGATACCATATCCGATCAAAGCCAATACGACTAGTCCAAGAATACCCACTACGACTTTGCGCGTTACGGATTCCTCCTTAACTCGCTCATCGAACGCCATCTGCTGAACTTCCTGACGTACCTCTATATATTCTTGCTCGGTATAACGCTGGCGTGCCTGCCGGCGTCGCTCGATGCGACGGCGAATAGATTGCAATATCTCGGAATGCTGAATAACGTCAAGGACGAACGACTTTCCCTCTGGTTCGCCAGAAAGCTCTTCGACTCTGAACTTACGGCTCCATATCACTAACGGTCGCCATAATACACGATCGAGGAAGATGATCATCAGGCCCATGGCTACGATCGCGCCAAAGATGGCGGGGACGTCACCATCATTTACGGCTTGTGCCATATAGCTACCAATGCCTGGTAAGCGGAAATCATGGCCACCGAACGTAAGAGCTTCGCTAAGAGAAAGGAAAAACCAGCCGCCCGCCATGGACATCATCGAATTCCAGATGAGCGGAATGGCGCTGGCTGGCAGTTCGAGCCGCCATAGGGTTTCCGATCTACTTAGGTGGTAACTCTTCGATGCATCGCGCAGATCATTTGGAATAGCCTTCAACGAATGGTAGAAGGCAAACGTCATATTCCATACCTGACCGGTAAAGATGGTAAGCACCGAAGCTATTTCAAGACCGATATTCGATCGCGGAAATATATAAACGAATACAAGCACCAGCTCTGGTAAGAATGCGACGATAGGTACACTCTGCAAAATATCGAGCAACGCCAGCATAAGCTTCTCCGCCGGCTTATAATGGGCCATTACATAGCCGTAGCCAACCGTAAATAAAAGCGAGATAACATAGGCCCCCAGACCACGGGACAGTGAGTATAGCGTGTAGAGTGGGAGGTATGTGAACTCGGTATGTATCGTGTTCTGTGGCTGCAGCGCCTGGGACCATTCCCGCGAGACGAGCACCAGCCAATACATAATACCGCCTAAGATGCCGAAGACGATCAGGTCGGCATAGCTAAGGCGCCGGGGTAGGCTTAGGACGTCGCGGACAAAGCTCATGATACAAAACGGGTCCGCCTATAAGAGCAGACCCGCCATTGAACACTTGGTTTTTCGCTTTTACGCCCTCTTTATCTGTTTCTTTTTCGTTATGAGGACTTTCGATTTTTGGCTTTCAGCTCGGGATGCATCCGGACTCATCTTGCCATGAGTGGAAGCGAGGAGTTTCTCATACGCTTGCTCAGCTCGTTCGATCGCTACTAATGCTTCGCGACGGCGACGGATAACCGAAAAGCCAAATCCAATTACCAACGTGATAATACCTGCCCAGACTAGATTGATATACGGCTTGATAAACGCTTCGATCGTGATTACTTCCGTCGGCGGGGAAGGCAAATGATCGACGTCGAACACTCGCAAGACTACCTTCGAATTTGCGGGATTCTGCATGTCCGGCATTAGCTGGAAGAGCTGGACATGGAATTTCGTACCTGGAATAGTATCGTCATCCTTCGCAGATTCACCGGTCACCGGATTCTGAGTCATTCCGAGCACGAGCGTATCGCCGTTCGGAAAATTAGCAGTATAGGCAACTGCCGTTGCCGTCACGTGGAAGGGCTGTTGCGACATCATCTTGGTCCGCTCCGATTGCGGAAAATCGAAATTGATAAACCGGAGCCTTAATTTACCATCCAGTGCAGTGATTTCTTGTAACTTGCCAAGTGTATCTTTAGGTATTCCGCCTTCCTCCTCAGAAGCCATAAGAGTAAAGTAAAGATCGCGAGACGCATACTTTACAATACCCGGATTAAGAATAGGAGACTGGCGCTGATTAAAATCGGTAAAGAAGGAGAGAGGCCGGGCAGTACCGGCATAGCCATTCTTATCAGCGATTTTGATAAGCCAATACGTATGCTCATTTACCGTATCAACGGGATCGATACCCTGGAATGTCAGAGTGTACTTGCCGCCAAAGGCAGGTACTGGTTTACGGATTGGCAGACGAACGATCTCTTTCTTTGTATAACCGGCTGAGGCAACTACGCCCAGTACAAATACCGCCAAACCGATATGAGCCACATACGCGCCTAAAAACTTTGTGTCAAAGACAAACTTCGGGTAACCGGCCAAAACAAATACGACCAACAGCACTGCAAAGAGGATCGCAAAGTAGGGCCAGAACTGACCTATCGCGGGTTCAAAGAGATTGTAATCGCCGGCAGTACCAATGAGTAGCGATAGAACGCCGAGTATTAGTGTAATACCTAACGCCGTACCTAACCGACGAAGATAATCCTGACTTGTGGGAGAAGAGCGATCGAACGATACCCCCCAATGGCCTCGAAGGATCTTCCAGCCAAGCTCCACATTGACGTAGAGTGCAAAAAAAGCAGAAGCGCTGATGAGCGCAAAGCGAACGTCATGGACACCCAGAAGTACGATCGCCGCCGTGAAGACGATCGTCGCGATGAACGCGGAGAGGGATTTCTTTACCAGATCATTCCAACTCGATTGCCGCCATTTTAGCAACAGCGAAAGAGCGTTCACCACCAACAGGACGATGATAAGCGGAATATGTAAATTGTTATAAAAATCGGTCTCTACCTTTTTCTGCACCAGTGGGGCGCTCGTACCGATAAACACCACAAGCGCGCTGGCACCAAGCAGGGCAGAAGCGATCGAAAGCCCGGTCTCGCGCGAAAGTATCTTATAGTCCTGCGTGAATCCCGACATTTCCTTCCATCGCCAGAGGAAAATGGAGAACGGAACAAGAATAAAAACCCCGAGCGCACAGACCAGCATGGTAAAGGCCAGGTAACCAGGATCAGCGAACGAGTGAACGGAAGCTTCACCAAGTACACCGGAGCGCGTCAGAAATGAGCCATAGAGTACGAGAGCATATGCAAGCAGTGTAAGCGCAATGTTC